>Ga0137368_10002580_pt1 | contig 19442 bp, 18 predicted proteins | sample SagtaG_13_FD_104917 | JGI IMG/M metagenome (GOLD analysis project Ga0137368, IMG submission 104917) | Vadose zone soil microbial communities from Sagehorn Ranch, Mendocino, California, USA - Sage1_L_100_16 metaG | ecosystem: Environmental > Terrestrial > Soil > Vadose zone | place: USA...
CTGCAATATTCTCCTCTGCCTCCAGATTGGAGATAGCTGTTGCAATCTCTCCGTGGAATGCTTCCTGTAGCTCCACATCGAGGGGGAAGGTTTTCCCCATGATATTTTTGTCATCAGAATAGATGAGCAACCCGTCGAGGTTCCAGATTTTGATGCGCACGACGTTCGCGCTAAGCAGAGTGTTATGGATCAGCGCATCGATCTCCTCATAACGTTCTCCCTTGAAAGCTGTCTTCAAATCAGCCACTGTCAGGCTCTTATTCAGAATGTTGGTTGCCTGATCGGCAGTATTCTGGGCTACTGCTGAGAGTGCATCACGCTCCAACACGAATTCCAGGCGCCACGCCAATCCTGCTGCGATCAGCAATGTAACCAGGAACGATATGAGAGTGAAACGGGCAAGGAGGCTCATCCCCGAAAAGAATTTATGGACCATTGGCTTTTATCGAGAAGTAAAACCATGATACCATCATCAAGGATGTCTACTCATTTCAAATATGTTATTTACATTGATAATGTATTGCATTATAGGGGGAAAGTGAGAAGGTGAATGATTTGTCCTGCTTACCCTGGACGCTCCACGATTGAGCCGATAGTTCCATATAAGCGTAGATCTGCCGTAAGGAACAATGTCCGTCCCCGGGCTTCGGCGCGCTTGATGTCTACCCTGATCCGCTCCATGCCACGCTGGTATTCTGCATCCGTGAGAACGCTGAGTTGTGACGTGGACGTTTTGTCCAAGCGTCCCTGCCTCAGGATTTCATGGGTTGGAAGCCGGTAGGTCCAATGTTCCACCTCTTGTGTGAGGCAGCCCTCAAACCCCGCTTCCTTCATCCAGGTTCGCAGAGAGCTGGAGGCGGGATACCGTTTCTTGTCAATCTCGAGGCTCTCTTTGAAATAATCGTAGACGTACCACTGGTCTACCGCGCTATGAGGGTCGAGTCCCACGATCAGGATCATTCCAGCGGGGCGCAGGATGCGTCGTGCCTCTGCCAGGAAGGCAACTTTGTCGGGGAAATGGTGGAATGCATTGATACAAAACAGCCTGTCAAAGGATTGTGCTTGCCATGGCAATCGTTCGGCTGTCCCTTGAACCAAAGGAATTCCGGGTAGCCGGCTTCGTGCCTGGGCGAGCATTCCTGCCGAGAAATCAAGACCAGTGAGATGGATTCGGGAAAGGGCGTGCACAAAGTCCAGCCAATGACCGGTCCCGCAGCCTATCTCGAGAATCTCTAGACCTGGCTGACTTCCAATGAATCCCCGCAGCGCCTGCTCAACGCTCACGTACGAATTCCGTTCGTAGCGCGTATCGTAGGTACGGGCGATCTGATCATAGTCCGCGTGCCTATTGATTTGACTCATCATGGCTCATTATACTTATCTGGAAGGGCCAAATAAACTGTAGCCGATTCCCTGTCCGTTCCGATGAGATTTCGCTGTGACATAATACCTCCTGGGTTTTAGATACTCTCGCAAATCAAAAGCGAATAGAACAGCTGATAAGCGCAAAATTGACTGAACATATTGTGAAAGCGCCTGATAGGGAGCTGTAAAGTGCGTTTCCGTATTGGATACGTCTGGTCTGATATAACTGAAAAGCGCCACTTTTCTATGGGAAGTTGGCACTGCCCCATAATTACATATTGGTTCACATTTGCATTAGTATCATGATGTGAATGGGAAATAAATAGAATCCTAGAGGCTTTATGTCAAGTATCGCATCTTTATCACAGTCGAAACCTCGCACTTTGATTCCACCTTGGCTGAAAGGCAAATGGGGATTTTTAGGCATCCTCTTTATCGTATATATTCTCCTCAATCTGGCATGGACTTACTTTCATTGGGGAGGCCCGCAGCGTGTTAGCCTGATCGCGAACTTGCTCTCGTTTACCCCAAGTTTTCTGGCATCAGTGCTGGCTTGGCGTGTGGCGGCACAGAAGTCGCTCAGCGCGCCTCTCCGGCGAGCCTGGTTGATCTTAGGCACGAGCTTCTTCATGTTCTTCATTGGGAATCTGATCTGGGCCTATCTGGAACTTGTTTTACACGTCGAGCCTTTTCCATCTATTGCTGATGTTTTCTACCTGGCGTTTTACCCGCTGGGATTATGGGGATTGCTTTCTCTGCCAAGTGCGCCGCACAATCGGCGTGAACGCCTGACTCTTTGGCTAGATCTGTTCAGCGTGCTGACGGCTGCCACGATGTTCGTTGGATATTTCATCATCATCCCAACCGCGGCGACCAGCGGCAATGACATTCTCACGCAACTGATCGCGCCCGCTTACCCCATTGGCAGTCTGCTCATGATTGGTGGCATTTTAGCCATCCTATACCGGCGTCCCTCGCCGGATACCCAATCCGCGCTCATCCTCCTACTCATTGGAATGCTCTTCTTTGTCGGTGGCGATTTTGCATTTGGTTACACTAGCCTGATTGGCACGTATACAACCGGCAACTGGACGGATGCAAGTTGGAACGTGGCAGCGCTCTTTTTTGCCCTGGCTGCCCTGCAGAAAATCTATAGTGGCCCCACTTCCACTTTAACGCAGGGCTGGATCACTTTTCGAAGCAGATTTATAAGCTGGCTTCCTCCCGTTGCGGTCGGTTTAGGTTATGGATTGGTATTCTATGTGGTGATCATGAATGACAGCTGGGCAGCCGAATGGCTAATGGCGGGCGCGCTGCTACTCACCCTGCTGGTCATCTCTCGACAGATTACCTCTCCCGATTTTGCGAATTTGCCTGTTCGGGCCAAGATGATTCTTACCTTTATTATGGTAAGTGTGCTCTCGGTGAGTCTAGTATCTGCAACGGCTTATCTTACGATACGCTCCAATCTGGAGTCCGTTGTGGGTAACAGTCTAAAAGCAGATGTCGAGCTCCGCTCACAGACTCTTGGCAATGAGGTGAGCAAGCAACTGGATGTAATGGAAGGCTTTGCGCTGGGCCAGACTATTCAAGATGGAGCTGATGCAGCCAATGCCCTTTACGCGGGCAATAAGACTACGATCGAAGCCCAACTTCAACAGCGGGACCTAGCCTGGAAAGCCGCGCCTGATACCGAGCCGCTCATTCAAGATGTGCTGAACAATACAATCGCCGAAGAGTTATACGAGTTTCAACACAACTTCCCCACTCATTCAGATCTACTGCTCACGGATAAGCATGGCGCGACCGTCGCTGCCACGGCTCGACCAGGCAGTTATTCTCAGGGTTCCGAGGATTGGTGGCAGGCAGCTTACAACCAGGGACAGGGTGCTCTCTACGTCGGTCAACCGACCTTCAATCCTGCTACCCGGGCCCTGAGCGTCATCATCGCGGTCCCGGTCCACGCGCACCTCAAGCCTGAAGTGATTGGCGTCATCCGCACAACCTTTCATATCGAGAATATCCTTGAGGTGCTAAAGGCCTCTCACCTTGATTTTGACCTGCTTCTGCCTGGCGGAACGTTGCTCAATCAACAAGGCGACACGAAGGACCTAGACTCTGATACCGTGGCACGACTGCAAGCTACCGAGGATGATAATTATGCTAAGCTGAATTTCGATGGAACTTTGCAACTGGTCAGCCAGGCGCCCGTAGCCTCGCCTGATCTAGGAGACGCCGATGTCTTCAAGAATTTGAACTGGACACTCATTGCTCACGAAAAACCTGCGACGGCATTCGCTCCGCTTTATACTGCCGGGCGGACTGCCTTGCTGACAACGCTCGTGGTTCTATTCCTGACGACCGGGGTCGCCGTGATTCTGGCACAGTTGCTGGTTGCGCCCATTGCCCGTCTGACACAGGTTGCTGCGCAGATTGCGAAAGGCGATCTGCGCACACAGGCACAGGTCGAATCTCGAGATGAAATTGGCACGTTGGCTAGCACCTTCAACAGCATGTTGGATGCACTCGCACGCACCCAGGAGGAACTACAGGAGAGTGAGGCTCTCTATCGCAGCCTGGTAGATTATTCTCCAGACATGATTGCCGTCCATAATGGTGATAGGGTACTCTTTATTAACACGGCTGGAGTGAAGCTACTGGGTGCTAAAAACTCAGACGAACTTATCGGCCAACCTATTTTGACCATTTTGCCTCCAGAAGATCGTGAGTCTGCACAGAAAGGAATAGAACTTACCCAGGCGAGCGGAGAACCAACCCCACTGCTGCAACAAACGATGCATCGCTTGGATGGGACTAGTTTTGAAGCAGAATTTATAGCCATACCGATTTCATACGCGGGTCAACCGGCTATCCAGTTTGTCATGCGCGACATCACAGAACGCAAGAATGCACAAGAAAAAATCCATCAATTGCTTACCCAGGTGGCACGTCAGAGAGGGGATTTGGAAATCCGCGTGGCGCAAAGGACTGAGGAGTTGAACGAGATCAATCAGCGCTTACAGACTCAATTGATCGAGCGGCAGCATTTGATGCTGTCGTTGCGAGATAGTGAAGAGCGTTTCCGCCTGTTGTTCGAGGCTTCGCCCGATGCCATTCTGTTGATTGATCCAAATGATCCAGATGGCTCCTGGCCAATTGTAGATTGTAACGAGGTTGCCTGCACGATGAATGGTTATACGCGTGAGGAACTCATTGGCCAGTCTGTTGATCTGATCAATGCAACTCCGGGTGATTCCGCTGAACGTGAAGAGTATTTGGGGTTCCTCCGTCATCAGGGCGTGCTTCACAGGGATGGTTTTCATCGACACAAGGATGGTCATGTTTTTTCGATCGAAGTCTCTAGCGCCCTCATTAGCTTTGCAGGACGTGAACTGGTATTGGGCATTGATCGTGATATCACGGAACGCAAACAAACCGAGTTGGCGCTTCAACAAGCCAAAGACGCTGCTGAGGAATCTCGACGTGTGGCAGAAGCCGCTAACCGGGCGAAGAGCGAGTTTCTCTCGCGCATGAGCCATGAACTGCGGACTCCTATGAATGCAATTTTGGGGTTTGCACAGCTTCTGGAGATGAGTCAAAAAGATCCACTTACCTCCTCGCAAAAAGAGCGTGTAAAGCAAATCGTGAAAGGTGGTCAGCACCTGCTTGATTTGATCAATGAAATCCTGGATATTTCGCGCATCGAAGCGAACCGTTTGCAAATCTCTCCTGAGCCTGTTTCCATTCGAGAAAGCATTGTGGAAGTACTCGATCTCAGTGTGCCTCTGGCAGTCAAACGTCATATTCAGATTGTCACCAGGCTGGGCGGGATGGATGCAAATCCCTTTGTGCTGGCAGATCGTCAACGCTTAAAGCAGGTGTTGTTGAACCTCCTCAGCAATGCAGTCAAATACAATTACGATGGCGGCTCCGTAATCATCATGTCCCAGCAAACACTGGCAAACAAATGGCGAATTTCGGTCACAGACAGTGGTCCGGGCATTTCTCAGGAAAACCTGGCACGCTTGTTTATCCCGTTTGAACGCCTCAATGCTAATCAGACGAATGTGGAAGGCACAGGTTTAGGCCTAGTTCTCGCGAAACGCCTGGTTGAATTGATGAACGGACAAATGGGAGTGGATAGTATCTCGGGAAAAGGTAGCACATTCTGGGTCGAATTGCCGTCAACAGAAAGCCCAGTGGAACGCCTAGAACGCATGGGTGGTACCGGAGGATTGCCAGTGATGTCTACTCGTGCTCGCAAAGTCCTGTACGTAGAAGATAATGTCGCCAACTTTGAGCTGATTCAGCAGGTGTTGGCAGATTACAGCCAGATTAAACTCTTATGGGCAACAGATGCCAAGAGCGGTCTTGAAACTGCACGTGAGCGTCAACCCAACCTGGTTTTGCTCGATCTGCATTTGGGAGGCACAGACGGAGCGGAAGTTTTACGGCAATTGAAGCAGGATAAAAAGACGTCAGAGATTCCAGTGGTTGTGGTCAGTGCTGATGCAACTTCCGGTCAGGTCGAACGATTGACCGCTCTGGGCGCACAGGCCTACCTTACCAAGCCACTCAATGTAAAACATTTTGTTCGCCTCATTGAAGGGTTATTAGGCGAGAAGGTGATGTAGTTATGCAAGATAACCTACTCACTACGGCCCGGATTCTGATCATAGATGACCAACCCTCCAATGTGATGCTGCTCGAAGGCATTTTGCAGGAGGAAGATTTTAGTTCCTATCACAGCGTTACCGATTCCCGCGACGCGTTGCCAGCGTTCATCGAGTATTTGCCAGATTTGATTTTGCTCGATCTGCAAATGCCGTACATGGATGGCTTCGAAGTGATGAAACAACTGCGGGCGTGTATTGCCCCAGGTGATTTCCTTCCCATTTTGGTATTGACAGCCGATATCACGCCCGATGCCAAACGCCGCGCCCTCACCGAAGGCGCGCTGGATTTCTTGACCAAGCCTTTTGATGCAACGGAAGTCCTCCTTCGCATCAAAAACCTGCTACAAACTCGCTCACTTCATCTTCAGCTTCAGGGTCAGAATGAATTGCTGGATCAGAAAGTACGCCTGCGCACAGCAGAGTTGGAGGCAACACAGGTCGAAATTCTCGAGCGGCTGGCGCTGGCAGCAGAGTATCGCGACGACGATACTGGCGAACATACCAAGCGGGTAGGAAAGACCGCTGCTCAAATTGCAGAAGCTCTAGATTGGTCAGCCGGGGATGTGGAGTTGATCCGCCGCGCTGCACCGTTACACGATGTAGGCAAGATTGCCATTCCTGATTCAATCCTGCTCAAGCCGGGCAAGTTAACCCCGGAGGAATTCGAGCTGATGAAGACGCATACCAGTTTGGGCGCCCAGATGCTCTCAGGAGGAGAGTTCCCGTTATTGCAGTTGGCGGAGCAGATCGCGCTGACCCACCATGAGCGCTGGGATGGGACCGGCCATCTCGGGCTGCGCGAAGATGCCATTCCGCTGGCTGGGCGAATCGTGGCTGTCGCGGATGTGTTCGATGCGCTGATCTCAGAACGCCCCTACAAGCAAGCCTGGCCGCTAAACGAGTCACTCGAAGAGATCAAACGCCAAAGTGGACGACAGTTTGATCCGCGCGTGGTAGAGGCGTTCTTGAAAGTTGTTTGTCAGTAATGATATTCTTATGTCGTTGCAAAGAACCGCTGGTCGAGTAAGCCGAGCGCTCTCCGAGGCTGTATCGAGACCAAAGCGACGACACTTGCACCCGCAAAGATGGGACCAAGGTCAAGGGCACTATGTTAACAAGCCTCAATAAAGGTGAATAGCAGGATGCGCAGCGTACGGGGCTGATGTTATCAAGTAATCGCCGCCGGGGATGGCGGCGTGAGCTCTATCCAGAGTCTATTCTCCAGAGGGCAGTTTGTCGACCCAATCCTTCCCAAGCCGTATTTCGATGTCCACCGTTTCAGCGGCATCAGGTCTGATGAGGATCTGAGCGCTGTTAGTAATCCCAAAAGTATCGAGCAGGAACTTTAACGTATAAAGTTTGGGGGAATAGAGAACGATCGTCGTCCGGCTGGCTGCCTTCGTTTTTCCGATCTCCGTTACCCGCACCCCTTGCCGCAACAAATAGCTCTGAGTCTGCGTGGAGAGTTGATCTGTCGATGTTCCATTCAGCACACGGACGCGAGCCTCGTCCGCCTGCATCAGGGTGAGTGGGTCGTCTTGCGCCATCGGGCTGATGGGTCCGTTTGAGGTAAAGACTTCATCGCGTAGGACGCGGATCTTATCGGGAAGCGGCTTCATGATGCTGGCATTCTTTCCGCCCAGGATGACGTTATCGAACGCCAGCATACTGTCATCGATGACCGCATTTTTGATATTTTCTTTTGAAATATCCTTAGCCAGCACTGCCAATTTCATGGCATCCTGCAACGACAGGTTAGTATGGATGCCTTCCGAAAAGATGTTGTACAGTTGGGGTGCCTGTGCCAGCAGGGTAGGAAAATTCTCGGGGCTTAACACCTTGTCACGGATCCCAAAGATCACCTTCTGTTGACGCCTGGCGCGACCGATGTCGCCGTCCTGGCAGCCTTGTTCTATGTGACGACAACGAGAGTAAGCCAGGGCTGTTCTCCCATCCAGATGACGCATCCCACAGCAGGTAATTTTGACCTTTGGAAAGTCCCTGCCATGTGCCATCGGATCCAGCACAATCGTTTCCTCGTTATAGACATCCACGCCGCCCAGCAAATTGATGATGTCCACGAAGGTATCGAAATCCACCTGTACATAGTAATCAATCGGCACGCCGATAAAGTGGGAAATGGTCTTCATCGTCAGCGCCGGACCGCCCCCTGGAAGTTTGGAGCCTCTGCCGAGAGTCCAGGCAGTGTTGATCCGACTGAAGCCAAAGCCGGGGATATTCACCCACATATCGCGCGGAATGGAAAGCATGCCTGCCGTTTTCGTGGCTGGATCCACGGTCAATAAGATCAACGTATCCGTGCAAAAGGGGCAATCTCCCTTGATAGGATCGCCGCCACGGAGTCCAACAAACAGGATATTGATGCGGCTGCCGCCATCCCAGGTCGGGTACTGGATATCCTGCGATGCAAAGAACTCAGGCGTTGAGCTTGGCTCCGGTGTAATTTGTCGATTGGCGATGACCGATGTTTCAAGCGGCTTCACTGCTTCGCCCGCGCAACGGGCAGGAGGCATCCCTGGCAAGGCTGTGAGTCGCCAACAAGTCGTAAGGTTACGGACAACACTGAAGAGACCCACCGCGCTAACCAGAGCAAGGATCCAAAAAAGGATTTGTCTCACCGGGAAACGTTGAAAGCTTATTTTCGGCATCTGATCCTATAAAAAGCTAGGTTTTTATTCCTTGTTACTTCCGCTTAACATATACCATACTCGATCTGAACGCTGCGCGTGTGCGGACCCTCTAGTGGTTATTAAATGTCGTTGCCAAGGCATTTGTTCCCGAAGTAATTTTTCCAAGGGAAAGGCTCGAGAGCGTTATGATATAAATGAACGTCTATGAAAAAACACTATCCTTGGCTATGGTTCGATGCGGATGGGACGCTCTTCGACTACAACCGCGCCGAAGCGGCTGCTCTCAGGAATACCTTTCAGTCCCTGACTCTGCCCTTTGAGGACTCCTATCTGGATGTCTATCGCAAGATCAACCACGGACTCTGGCAGGCGCTTGAACGGCAGGAGATCACGCAGGCCGTTCTGCGATTCCGTCGCTTTGAGCTGCTGATGGAAGCGCTGCAAATGAGCGGCTCTCCGGAACAGATGAGCTCCGCTTATGTGGAGCAATTATCCATTTGTTCAGAGTTGATGGATGGGGCATATGAAGTGTTGCAAGCTCTACAGGGAAAAAGTCAAATCGCCATCGTGACCAATGGATTGCAGACCGTTCAGCGCGGTCGCCTGGAACAATCCACGATAAAGGACTTTATTTCTGAATTGATCATTTCTGAAGAAGTGGAGGCAGCCAAGCCGCATGCCGCTTTCTTCGATGCCGCCTTCGAACGTTGTGGGCATCCCCAAAAAAGTGACGTGTTGATCATCGGCGATAGTCTCACCTCCGATATCCAGGGCGGTGTGGACTATGGCATTGATACCTGTTGGTACAACCCTGAGTGCGAAACGCAACCAGAAGGCTTAGAGATCACTTATCAGATTAGGCATTTAAGCGAATTGCCGGAGATAATCGAATAATGTCATTGCAAGGGGACTTTCGCGCTGAGCCGAACGTAGTGCAATCGAAGTGCCTGAAGCAACTCCCATCTCATATGTCGTTGCGAGCGTTCGTCCCTGGCACCGTGCGGCTTAAGCCGTACCAGGGCAGGTGTGCGAAGCAATCTCCTCTTAAGTAGGATTCCCTCATCGAGCAGACTTACTTTGCTCAATGGGAGACTGCTGCATTGGGAAGTACGCCCTCCTCGCAACGACATGTTATTCATCCACATCCTCAAAGCCGTATTCCTGGGCAAGGTCGCGCACACGGAATATCTTTCCTGTCTTCTGCAAAATGTGTGGATCCGTTGCCAGGGCAAGGACCGCTTGTCCACCATATTCCACTGAGTCTGTCTCTTTGAGCTTTTCGATGGGATCGAGACCCTGACGAAAGTTCTCCAGCACTGCTTCGGTACGCATCCAGCCCATCGCAAGTCCGATCACGGCGATAGGAAACCCACCTCGATCGTGGTTCCGGGTAGATCGGGTTGTGTCAGGTTCCCACGTACACTGCGACCCGTGACATAGACGGTGGCGCCCGCCTCACCCAGAACACTCGCACTCCCGCGCCCGGCACCCCGGCTTGCCCCTGTGACAACGACTACCTTTCCAGCCAGTGATTGCATGCATCACCTCCGTGAGGAAGAATATCGCATATGAGTATTACGATTAAAGATATTTCCTTTAAACTCTTTCATTCCCAGCTTTTATCGCTGTACCCCACCAAGAGTATGTGGACGACTTCGGAAATTGTGCTAGATATCCCATCTCCATCTGCTTGATCTGAAATCCACCCTGCCTGATCAGAGATGGAATATCTCGTGTTAAGTACAAGCCTTGAAATAACTGAAGCCAGATCGGTTCCAATCGCTTTTGCCAGCGCTGGATAGCGGAATCAGGCGCGAGCCCAAGTTCAAAGAAGATGAGTTTGCCATCTGGTTTCAAGACACGCGCGATCCCGTGAATAGCTTCCACGATGCCAGGAATCGTGCACAGTGTGAGGGTGCTCACCACTGAGTCAATCGTTTCATCTTCTAAGGGGATGCGTTCTCCCGGCAGATCGATATATTCGATTTTTAGCTTCGTTCTCTGCTCTTGCTTTTGCGCCAGCCGAATCATGCCAGGGTTGGGTTCTAGCGCATAGAGTCTGGTTACTCTTGCAGCATCGTAATGAATGAAGTTGGCACCAGAACCCACGCCGATTTCAAGAACATTCCCCTGTGCCAGTGGAATGATCTGTTGACGTACTTCTTTGATGGGCGGCGGATCACCCAGTTTATCCACAAGATAGGGATAGATATAATCTCGATAAAGAGACATGGGCAATCTGCGAACTATTCTTTTTCATGGAAACCACTTCATCGAAACCACAAGCCAGACTTCCTGTGCTACCCATCCCAGCATTTGTTGGACCAAGGGCCTTGCTCCTCTTCGGTCAGTGCTCAACTCTAATGGAAATACTGGTGAAATTACGGATAAAAATGATTCTCCTATTGCCTGATTGTACGGCAAAATCTATATTACAGAGTATCGCATAATATACTAAACCAAACTTGTGATATTCACTCGTAATTTTTACCAAAAAGTTTAGTAAGTTATGAGACAAGCGATAAGTGAAAGTCATCTCCGGCAGAACCTTACCCCCACTTCAACGTAGTTAATATATTGGCGGTCTTCATGATCCAGCTCACGACGGCCGTTAGAAAGAATCACACATTTCGGAGATGAGGATGTCCACAACCGTTCGGGAACTAAATCAACATTTTATCGATTTATGGCGGGAATGCGAAACCAGCCTGCCTGACCTCGGTCCGCTGTATACAGCTCAAGACCAAACCAAAAACGAAAAAGGCTTGCTCCAATTTTTGGATCAGGTGGATCGCGCCCTGTCCAACCCGCCGCGCAGCCGGGGGGAAGCCCAAGCTTCACAAGCGCGCCTCGGCGCGGCATTCAGGTCTCTTGCTGAGGCAGCCCTGGGTTTCACGGCCGCCCAATTGGATATCCTCCCTTCCCAGGCTTTTACGGATGTGTCAGAAGAATTTGTGCGCATGGCCCGCGCCTTTGATCCCAAGTTGAGCGGCCAGGATATTTATCAAGCTGGGCGCAACGCCTGGACGGCAAATGGTCTGCAATGGCTGCTGGGGTTGCCTGTCCAAAACACTCCTTCTATCTTTGCCTATAGTTTGCTTTATCCTTATACTGATAACTACCTCGATGACCCGACGATCACCGTCGCAACCAAACTGGCTTTCAATGAACGCTTCCGCCAGCGCCTGTCGGGTGAGTTGATGGCACCTGCGGATGCGCAGGAACAGATCATATTCGATTTGGTGGCGATGATCGAAAAACAATATTCACGTTCTGCCGATACTGCCGTATTTGAAAGTCTGTTGGATATTCATCACTCGCAAAGCCAAAGCCTGAATCTGATTCGACGTGCCGCCGCGCCGGGCGAGGTGGATGTGCTTGGCCTTAGCTTTGGAAAAGGTGGCACCTCTGTCCTGGCGGATGGCTATCTGGTAAGCGGCTCACTGACTGAGGTGCAGCGCGCATATACATATGGTCATGGCATCTTCGCGCAACTACTGGACGATCTGGAGGACGTCGAGCAGGATAGTGGGGAGGGTCGCTTGACGATTTATTCACAGCCAGCCGGTCATTGGTCGCTGGATGCGCTCGCCAATCGCACCTTTCACTTTGGTCGTAACGTATTGCTGCGTCTGGATTGTTTCGATGTAAAAGAGTCGGTCCGTGAGTTGATCCGGCGCGGCGCCGATTTGCTTCTCATCGATACCATTGGACGAACGGATCGTTATTACACCCCAGCCTATTTGCGCGAACTGGAAGCACACTCCCCTTTTCGGTTTTCATTCCTGAAGGAGCAACGCGATGACTTTGCCAACGGCAGGCGGCATGGATCGCTAGTGAAATTAATGGAAACCGTTATGCTTTTTCAGAGCTATTGAGATAGATAATAACCGCTTTGTGCTTTGAAGAGGCGGAAACGCAACAGTATCAGAGAAGCAAGCTAAAACTGAATTGCGCGGCTCCTTACAGAAAGATCCCAGAAGTGACTGGTACCTTTTGACCCCTACCGTCACTCCGTGACACATCCCCCAAATCCAAATTTGAAAATTCGGAATAATTATTTCAGTTATCTGTTTTGGATTTGGGGAAGGCGGGGAGGGGTCAAGGCTTGATGACTACCGAATCCGTTCCTACGATGTGCGTAGGAGTCGAGTTATAAGAGCCGTGAGCCATCAATGTGGCCGCCGTACTGTTTGAGGTTAAGTCGAGATCCTGTATTTTGAAGAAGAAGACAAGGTCCAACTGACGATCACCATTCACATCCTCCAGCTTCCAACGTATGGCTGCCGCACCCTCACAATTCATTGCGATACTCGCGTCACTCAAATGAGCCATTTCTGGCGTGAACTGGCTTGCGTCAAAGTCTTGTGTTGTCAGCACGGCAACTGGTAACAACCCGCTGGCAGACAAATTGATCTTGTTAGGGTACCCGTCCGGTTTGATATCGATGGTAACAGTCGTTGGGGGAGGGCAGGTCATGTCTTCGGCACGGACGAATGACGGCTTGACAAAAAATAAGGCTTGAAGGGTCATTACAATGACCACCAGTCTGAGCATCAACTTTTTCATCGGAACAGTTCTCCTTACGATAATTTATATTTATGGCACATACCTGTAATGTGATCAGTAACAACTGATCTGCAAAGATTATAAAGGATAACATCCCCAAGATGTCTGATCCAATTTGAATATATGCTATACCTTATTAGGCGGTTCATGACATACGCGACGCCTTCTAGCTGATGAAGTTCCTCAGAGGAAGCGGCATGTTATGAATCCCCTTGCTTGATTCGAAGTGACAGTCACCTTTACGACCTTCCCAGCTGTCGGTTATGCTTAATGCCTCATATAGGGATAGGTAGATTAATCCTCGAAACGCGCGACATCAATCGAGAACCGAACTTCATCTTGAAGTTGTTGATCCAGGTTGCCGTATTCATGCTTCACCCAGGTCCGCAGTTCTTCCAGGCTGGACTCAAAGATGGCATCCGGGATCTCCCACGAATCTGAATAGATGCGCGACGCAAAACGCTCCAGTTCTTCACGTAAGGTAAATACAAGTGGGTAACGCAGGACTTCCACCTCTGTCAATCGTGCGCCCATGGATTGGAGTTCGGCCACTAATTGCTCACGACCCTGGATTCCAGGATTGCCTGCATTCAGGCCCTGTGTTCCCAGCCAATCCCGCCAATGCATCCGGAGCCGTTCGCGAGTGGAATTTCCTGTTGAACCCCAGGTTGTTATATTAAGATACGCACCGCCCGACGTGAGCACCCGCTGTATCTCACGCAAGACTTCTCGCCAGGAGGGAATCAGATGCAGGACATGCACTGTCAACACGAACATGAAATGAGTGCTGGGGAACGGTAGGGCAGATGCGTCTGATTGGGCAATGCGTGCGGATGGCAACTTTTTTTGTAAACGCGCTAACATTTTTAATGAGAGGTCGCATCCGATCAGATCCAGTCCCTGTTGCAGCAAGGGGATGCTGATCCGCCCTGTGCCGGTCCCTACATCGAGGACGCGAGCCTTCAGCCCGGTGATATCAAGGATGGCTTGAACGCCAGGCTTTGCAATGGACTCGCGGAACGGTCGTGTCTGGTCATAAAAACTTGCGGCGCGGTCGAACGAACGGCTACTGTTCATTTGGATATCCTTTGTGTGAAGTGACTGTCACTCTTTAACATCGAGATCCTCCCGAAGCTGATAAGCCTCCTGCGCCAAGCCAAGAATATAAGTTGTCGTTCTCGCCCATTGTGACACCAATTCCGCTAGGGGGCGGTTCCAATGGGTTTCAAGTTCAGCTTGCTTGCCAGAGTCTCCCAGCGACCGCAACCACCACAAGCCCACCACGCCCCAGCGCAACGCGCACGCGGCAGTATAGCCCAGGCGCGCAAGCCGGGGATCGTCCTGCCAGCCCGCATCCCGCAGTCCCTTTAGGTAATTGTTGAATATCACTTCATCGAGGTTCCTGGCTTCCGTTGCATCGTACTCCAGCCATATCAGGCTCGCTGCCAATAGATTGGCGATCTCCTCTCCAACGGAAGCGATGCCCATAAATACCCAATCGACAGCCACCGTCTGATTCGAGCCCTGACCATCCCTGTGAAGAAAGAGGTTGGGACGATAAGCGTCCAGGTGACAGAAGGTCTGTGGCAATCTATCGAGTGTGCGTAAAAGTGATTCGTGGCTTTCCCAAAGCTGTAAAACCTCGTCCGTGATCTGGCGTGGAAAGGCAGACCTCAACAGGGACTGCTCCCAAAAATGCTCATCTTGGAGCAACTCCAAAGCCTCGCGATTGCTCGTCTCGTAGTAGCTCAACCAACCTCGCAACCAATGTCGACTGAGCCATGGCAAGCTTGGCAACGCATGACCGGTCAGATACGCGCCGTTGAACTGACCAAGATGGTGCGCGACCAGACCATACTCAGTCAGTGACCAGGGTGGGCTCCCAGGATTCAGAACATCCTCAAGCCATAGCCAACAAACGCCGTTGGAGTATTTGGTAATACCCAAACAGCGCGGAGCCGATATGCCACCCGGCAGATCGGTGAGCAGCCCCTCTTCATATGCCAAAATCTCGCGGCGATGATAATTCCATTGGCTCGGATCTGTGTCATTGATTGGGGCATCCACGGCCTTCAACACAATCGACCATGCACGGTCTTCGACTCCCTCCCGCGCGATTCCCTTAAAGCGGTGCAAGCCTAAGTTTGCCACTTCGGTGTTGATGTAACTGATTGGGTGATGTTCCCAATGACGAATCTCTGCGGACCTGCTGCCCAGTGCCTGCCGGACGGGCTCCGTCAACATCGTTGCATCAATCTCTTTGATCTCAGGTATGTCATTCATTGGTTTATCAAAGTATACGGAAATTGAGGCTGATTTCAATACTTGATTCGGATTGGTGGTCTCTACGTTTTTCAGAAGGAAAAGGAATAACAAAACATAAAAGGTGCTGCCTCATTGCAATTAATACTCTGGTTCTATTTGAATGGATGCTATGATCATGACCATGTTCAAGTATATTTCCCGAACATTTCTCTTCTTTCTTCTTGTCAATTGGATTCTCCTGGGCTGCAATCCAATTGATCAAGCTACGATCGGACCCAGCTAGGCTTGGAGCGGCGCTTGATCCATATTGATAACGACCAGGCTGAATGGGTCGAATCTTTGTATATCTTCCGCCTCGATCAAAATCAATTCCGGCTGGACGTCGCTTATCACGAGCGTCCACAGTCCCTGGAGGACTGGCAGACCGAAACGGATGCCCTGATCATCCTGAATGGCGGTTACTTCCGCATAGAGAATGAAAAATATATTCCCAATGGGCTAACCATCATAAATGGACAAACATTTGGAAGCAGTTATGAACCATTTACGGGAATGTTGGCAATCAATGATGGCGGTGCAGAACTACGATGGCTTGCAGAGAAACCCTATAGCCCAAACGAGCCGTTACGTGCAGCCTTACAATCGTTTCCCATGCTCGTCAAACCGGGTAGCGAACTTGGCTTCGATGAAGCCCATGAAGATAATGTGAAAGCCAGACGAACAGTTATTGCGCAAGATAAGAATGGTCATATGCTCTTTATCCTTGCCCCTCGAGGATATTTTACGTTACACCAGTTAAGCCTCTACTTGACGGAGTCGGATCTGAATCTGGACATTGCGATCAACCTGGATGGCGGACCCTCCAGCGGTATACTGGTAGCGAACCCGCACGAAATTATTCCTTCCCTGGCAGCCCTGCCAGTCGTGATATTGGCATATGTTCGTTAATAGGACTATAAAACTGCCGCTCGCCCATAGTGAGCCACGTGACGTTTTAATGTTATTTACCGAATTTGGAGAAAATATGGAAATAGAGAACGGACCCATCAATGAAAACGAAGCGCGCAGGCGGCCTGGCGTGGAGCGTATATACCGTAATGATCAGATCGCTGTCTTATGGGAGCCGAAGCTGTGCATCCATGCCGGGTACTGTTTTCGCGGCTTGCCAGAAGTCTTCCAGCCTGAGAGCCGGCCGTGGGTCAAGGTCGATGCGGCGACGGCGGAGAAGATCGCCGAAGTAGTCATGATGTGCCCGACGGGAGCATTGCACTTCGAGCGGCTGGATGGTGGTCCACAGGAGCCGCAGCCGGAGGAAACAATCATCAATGCGCGCCCCAACGGTCCACTGTATGTTCGAGGTCACTTACGGATTACAGGCACAGGCGGTCGTCTGATTCGGGAAGACACGCGGGTCGCATTATGCCGATGTGGTCAATCTGAGAATAAACCCTTTTGCGATGGGAGTCATCGTCGGGTAGGTTTCCGCACCACGGATCCGACCGAGAGTGCAAAAACGGCATAGGGGCAATTTCTACTTCTCAATTTCAATCCGCGGCACCCTTACTTAAAGCTACGCCTCAGTTAGCATGTCGTTGCGAGCCACAGGCGAAGCAATCTCCGTTTAAACGGATTAAACTTCTCGATAAGAGAGTCCCGTTTCGTGGGAGATTGCATCGTCGGAAGACCACCTCCTCGCAACGACATGTTCTTGCCAAGGAGGTTAATTATTCTGAGCGCAAAGTGGCACCCAGGCATTCAAAACAAGGGTGAATTGCCCGACCTTGTTCCCATTGGCGAAGACCGCATATTTATTGTAGATGGCTTTCGGACTTGATACTTTGTAGATCTTGATCTCATCATAGATCGGCTCAAGAAGGACCTTCGAACGAGTTTCATGCTCAGCGGACTCCTCGCCACACACCAGGCCGTATTTCCCATCCACATTCACCCGTTCCAAATAACACTGGCAATCGATATATCTATCGTAATATAGACATTGTGTAGCCAGAAATTCAACTTTTTCATTCGAATCAAATATCGTCATTTTTCACACTCCGTAGTGATTTTGGTACCCAACTCCGCTTTTGACAACTGACGAAAGTCATCACTTTGCATTCCTCAACGTAATAGTCCCATTGGCTGGTGAATCCTCCAGCAATGTCTTCCTTGCTAGTGAATTGTTCCAGGAGTGTGACAAAAAAACGGTTACCTGCATTATCGCTTGTCTCACGCATAATATGCGTTACTAAACTTTTTGGTAAAAATTACGAGTGAATATCACAAGTTCGGTTTAGTATATTATGCGATACTATGTAAGTAGGTGACCGTTGTGACTCAACTGAAGCTTGCTTACAACTTTCCAAACGCTACCCCTTTATAGGTCCAGCCACAGGCAGTGACCGCCTCCTGAATTGGTTTCTTGATCTCACTGGTGCTAAAGCGGTATTGATAAACCTGCCCCGGTTGGAGCTCTTCTGTAAACGCATAGGCTGTGCCAAACTCAATGGAGGTGGTCTGTCCCTGAAACTTGCTGACAGACATGGAAAGTGACGGCACACCGGCTCTCCACTCCACCGTATATTCTTCATCCTTCGCACGCACCTGATGTTTAGCTTCATCAAACTTCATGTAGATACGAAAAACCTTGGTGAGGTTCGCCTTTGCAAAGATTTCGTACCAGCGCGTGTCCACGATCTTCCACTCAGCGATCAGATCCACGTTCTCAGCAGAACCCTCCACAATTTGATACGGAGCCGTTTCGCGGTTCAACGCCAGCAAACGCCTGCGCACCTCCTCCGCTGAAAGGACAGGTGCATTCTTATCAGGTTTCCTTCCAAAGCCAAATAGTCCCATAATGTTCTCCTTTAAAATCCCTTGGCGTTCAGCCAGCCCAGAATGTAATCGGCGAGCTCACGCCAGCCACTGTCAATCGTCAAGGAGTGGCCGCGTCCGGCGAACTCCTTGAGCTCTGTCACAGCCGAAGACTTGCGATAGGCTTTGAGCGCGCTCTTGACTAAGACAGGCGGGACTGTATGGTCTTCAGAGCCCGAAATGAGTAATAACGGTCCACGCGTCGTATTGGTCAAATTGACCTTGGTCGCCGAATTCGGATTGAACGTTGCCGTAGCCGCCTGGAACAAAGGCCGCCCAGGCGCGGGTATTGCATATTTTGTGTAGAGTTCCTTCGCTTCCTGTTCGGATACGGCGTTCGTGAATCCAAAGCGGAACTGTGGCTCTGTCAGCGATATAGCGCGGTTAAAATTGAACGGATTTCCCAGCACAGGGAACGAGGATTTCAGAGCAGACAAAGGCAATTCGGGCACGCCCTTGATAGGAGCAGGATCTATTGCAACTGCAGCAGCGGCAAGGTCGCGCCCGAGCAGGTTCTGGACAAGCAAACCTCCAAAGGAATGGCCGATCAGGATAGGTTTCTGCTTAAGTGTTTTGATTTGACCGGCGATATGGTCTGCGATCTCACCAACACCGTAACCCGCGATCGCATCCGGCTTACGGCTAGGTGCTTCTGTGGTTTCTGAGTCGCCCGGCCAACTGGCAGCGCTGGCTTCATAACCGTGCTGGCGAAAGAAATCGATTCAATTTTCCCACTACTCCGCATGTAGCTAAAGACCATGGACAAACACAACGGGATTTTTGGTGGATGGGTTGGTAGGCATAACACTCTCCTTCTGATGATTTACTTCTGGAAATGTAATACGGTTGATCCATAAGTTGGTGAGATCATATTATTGCGCGCAGAACGCACCAAAGGAAATCACTATTTAGCTAATGATAGAAATATAACGGGATTTAGACACAGTTTATCATATTTTCATTTAGAATAGACAGCCGTGTCAAGCCTATCGAGGCTTCGTTAAAATAATTAATGGAACTAAAAAAACAATCCCGTTTGAAAATC
>Ga0137368_10002586_pt1 | contig 19422 bp, 12 predicted proteins | sample SagtaG_13_FD_104917 | JGI IMG/M metagenome (GOLD analysis project Ga0137368, IMG submission 104917) | Vadose zone soil microbial communities from Sagehorn Ranch, Mendocino, California, USA - Sage1_L_100_16 metaG | ecosystem: Environmental > Terrestrial > Soil > Vadose zone | place: USA...
ACCGGCAGGCAGTACGCCCCGCCGGCCAGCGCCCAGCTCGGACTGCGCGTGACCTTTTCCTACGACCCGCGCGGCCACCTGGTCCGGACGGTCGACCCTGATGGCTCCGAGCAGCGGGTCATCTACGGCGTGCCGCTCGACCTGGCCGACCCCGAGCGGTTCACCCCCACGCCCTGGGAGGCCTACACCTACGACGCCAACGACAACGCCGGCCGCAGCCATCCCGGCGAGGCCGGCGTGTACGAGCACCACTGGAACACGCCGGCCAGCCTCGCCTTAGACGCGCTCGGCCGGACCGTGGTCGCGACCGAACGCCACCGCGCGCCGCGCGCCGCGCCTGGCGACCCGCCGGCGCCGGTCAGAGAGCTGCGCACCCGCTCGACCTATGACATCCGCGGCAACCTGGTGCGCGCCGCCGACCCCCTGGACCGCTTCGCCTTCAGGTACGTCTACGACCTCGCGGACCGCCCGCTGCGCGTCCAGAGCATCGACTCCGGGGTGCGGCGGACGGTCCTGGACGCGGCCGGCAACGAGATCGAGCGCCGCGCCGGCAACGGCGCGGTCGTCCTCCACGCCTACGACGCGCTGCGTCGACCCATCCGGAGGTGGGCGCGCGACGAGGCCGCCGGCGCGGTCGCGCTGCGTGAGCGGCTGGAGTACGGCGACGGCGGCGACCCCGACCAGCCAGCCGCCGAGCGGGCCGCCAGCCGGGCGGCGGACCGGCTCGGCCTCCTGCACAAGCACTACGACGAGGCCGGGCTGCTGACGTTCGCGCGCTACGACTTCAAAGGCAACATCCTTGAGAAAGCCCGCCAGGTCATCGCGGACGAGGCGATCCTGGCGGTATTCCCCGCGGCGGACGACCCGTCGCCGGACTGGCGCGTGCCGCCCTTCCGCGTCGACTGGCAGCCGCCCGCCGGGGTCTCGCTGGAGGCGCACGCCGGCCACCTGCTGGAGCCGGTCCGGCACGAGACCGCTGCCGCCTACGATGCTCTGAGCCGGGTCGTGAGCGTGCGCTTTCCGCGGGATGCGGACGGCCGGCGCCGGCAGCTACGGACGTCGTACAACCGGGCGGGGGCGCTGGAGCGGGCCAGCCTCGATGGCCAGGTGTTCGTCGAGCGCATCGCCTACAGCGCCGCGGGCCAGCGCACGGTCGTCGCGCTCGGCAACGGCGTGCTGACCCGCTACGCCTACCACCCGCGGACCGCGCGCCTGGTCCGGCTGCGGTCCGAGCAGTACACCAAGGCGGGTGCGCTCGCCTACCGGCCCACCGGGGCGCCGCTCCAGGACCTGGCGTACCAGCACGACCTGGTCGGCAACATCGTCGGTCTGGTGGAGCGGACACCGGGCTCCGGCGTGCGGGCCAACCCCGAGGCCGGCCTGATCACCGACCCGGAGCTGCGGGCGCGGGTCGCCGAAGGCAGCGCGCTCGCCCGTCGCTTCACCTATGACCCGCTCTACCGGTTGGTGTCGGCCACGGGCCGCGAATGCGCGGGCGGCGGGCCGCTCGAGCCGTGGGCGGACGGGCCGAGGTGCGGCTTCGACGGCGCCGACCACGCCACCCCGAACCAGGGCAACGCCCCCAGCCTGACCAGCGTCTATGGCGAGACGTACAGCTACGACGACGCGGGCAACCTGGTGCGCCTGCGCCATACCAGCGGGGTCGGGGCATCGGCGCGCGAGACTTCGGTGCGCCAGCTCGGTCTGGTTCCCGGCGCCAACCGGCTGCGGACGCTGGCCGCAGGGTCGACCGAGTTCGCCTACACCTACGACGCGAACGGCAACCTCACCGGCGAGGGGACCTCGCGCCACTTCGAATGGGACCACAGCGACCAGATGAAGGCGTTCCGGACCCAGGCAGGCACGTCCGAGCCATCCATCCACGCCCAGTTCCTCTACGACGCCGCCGGCCAGCGGGTCAAGAAGCTAGTGCGCAGGCAGGGCGGCGGCGTCACCACGACGGTCTGCATCGACGGTCACTTCGAGCGCCACCGCTGGGAGCCCGACGGATCCGGCGCCGGAGAGAACAGCCACCTCCACCTGACGGACGAGGACCAGCGGATCGCCCTGGTGCGGGTGGGCCCGCCAGCTCCCGATGACCGTGGGCCAGCCGTGCAGTACCACCTCGGCGACCACGTCGGCAGCAGCAACCTCGTGGTCAGCGAGGACGGCGGCGTCGTCAACCGCGAGGAGCACCTGCCCTACGGTGGCTCGAGCTTTGGCGGTTTCTCGAAGAAGCGATATCGCTTCACGGGCAGGGAGCGGGACGAAGAAAGCGGCTTGTATTACCACGGGTCGAGATACTACGCACCATGGCTGGCGCGCTGGGCGACCTCGGATCCCGCCGGTGCTCGCGACGGGCTGAACCTCTACAGCTACGCCAGGTCCAACCCGCTCACGTTCGTGGACACGGACGGCACGCAGGCGAAGAAACTGCAGCCCAAGGGCATCCTGGTGCATCCGGCATCGAAGCTCTCCGCCGATACGCTGGTGAAGATGATCAAAGAGAACAAGGATTTCCCGGGATTTTTGAAGCGGAGGATCAGCCGCGAGGATCGCACGATCAAAATGCCAAAGACCGCGCCCAAGAAACCCAAGGGCACGTTCTCAGCGTACCTGCGGCCGTTCCACGAAGCATTCAAGGCCAACGAGTGGCAGATCACCACCGGGGAGGCCACGATCGACGTCCGGAGGATCAAGGTAACCACACTCAGCGGGAAGGTCACGGAGGAGGTGAGGTTCGAGGAGAAGATCAAGCCCCATCTGTCCAAGACGGAGCGCCTTGGTCGCTGGTCCCAGACAGGGCCGAACCAGCGGACGTTCACCCCCGAGCCGCTCGTCGGCGAGAACAAGCAGGTCGTCTTCGGCTGGACGCTGGACGAATCGTTCACGAAAGGCCTGCAGAGCAAGCGCGGGCTGATCGTCATCGTGACCAAGTTCACCGTCAGGGACCCGAAGGGAAGCGGGACCCGTGAGTTCACGCCCACGGAGAATGAGATCCTCGAGTCGGTGATGCACGAGATCGCCGCACACGCGGGCCGCATATCCCTGGGCCTGCCCGACCAGCACCCAAACCGGGACGTGGAGGACATCTCGGAAGAGGTGGCGAAGTTCTTCCGCTTCTCCACGACAGCGCTGAACAACGTCGGGCCCTGGAAGACCCGGACGGACATCTTCAAATTCTTGAAGCTCTCGACCAAGCCTGAGCCCGCAGTCCCGTAGCGGCCCCGGCCCCTCGGCCGAAGAGGTGGCCAAGGACGGCCAGGAACGGCTGCCGGTGCTGCCGAAGAGGTCGACCAGCTCGAGGTCGTCGTCGGCCAGGGATCTGGGCGGCAACGCACCGCCCGTGGTGGCCAGCGGCCGGAAGCGCGGCTCCGGGGAGAAGGGCGCGTAACCGAATTCCAGCGGCGGCAGCGCCTCGGCGCGGTCGCCGTCGTGCCCCGTGAGCGTCACCAGGCTCAGCAGCGACACGCCGTTCGGCGGCAGGGCCGCTGGCGGCAGCGCCCCGGCGGCGACCCGCTCGTCCACGTACCGCAGCTCGTAGCTGCGGGTGAGCAGGTCCTCGCCGGGGTGGGTGCGGACTTCGATCCGCCGGCAGCGCAGCCGCGTCCCGATCTCGAAGCCGGCGTGGTGGTCCGAGAACGGGTCGGGTCACTCCGCGTAGGCGAAGGTGATCGAGACCAGGAAGCGGACCTCGCCCTCCTGCTCAAAGTCGACGTAGCGGATGCGCCGGAGCTGCAGGGCCCCGCCGGAGGAGCGGGAAGCGCTGGCCGGCGTCCAGGATCTCCGGGACGCCGTCATGTCCTCGCCGAAGCCGACCTTGCCGGTGACCCGCTGCCGCGTGATCACCTGCGACGCCACCCCGACGTGGCGCTCATCGCTCCTCCTCGTCACTACGGAACTCCTGCAGGAACAGCTCCGGTTGGCGATCACCGACCGCTCCGGCCGAATGTGTATACGACGAACAGCGTGAGATCGCCGAGGAGGGCGAACTGGCTCAGATCCTGCAGCTGGAGGCGCCAGGTCCCGGTCGGGGCTGGGCGGTCGGGCCCGGGAAGCTCAGGGACGCCGGCGGTGAGATCCTCCGTGAAGCCCTCCGGACCGGTGATCCGAACAAGCTCGACGCCGCCCTCAACGCGTGAGATCTGCAGGTCGATGCCGGCCACGCCCGCGCCGTCGGGATCCACGGCCTGGGCGACGACGGCTTTGACCCGCAAATCGACGACGTCGTCAGGGAAGTCGACGTCGCCAAGAGGCACGGAGGCGGTCCCTGTCTCCAGGGCGCTGAAGGCATCCGGGAACCGCTGCCGCAGCGAGACCGCGAGTATCTCGTCCAGTGCCTGGTCGTCGGCGAGGTCGGCCTCGTAGGCGTCGATCAGCCCGAGGACGTGGCTGTCGAGCACCGCGTCGGACTCGGGCAGGCTCACGACAAACTTGAGGCGCACGTCGACGACGCCCCGCAGATCGACGTCAGGAATGCTCAGTCGCCAGGCTCCCGTGAGACCGTAGTTCTCGATCGGCAGCAGCTCGAATCCCTCGGGGTCGCCCGGATCGGGCCCGACCGGTTCGGAGCTGATGGTGAGCCGGTCTTCGCCCAGCACCATGGGGACGATGCCTTGCACCACCACGCGGTCCGTCTGGCCGTTCTCCAGCTCTATCACCGCGGCCTGCAGTTCCTCAGCGGTCGGCGCCAGCCGGGAGGACGGCGGAGCAAGCGTCGCGTCGCGATCCCGCACGAGGGTGACCCCTCGGTGTGTCAGCGTGCCGACGAAGCCCTGCGGCGAGAGAAGACCGATCACCTCGACGCCGACCCGCTGAATTCGGACGTTGAAGGTGCCGTGCAGTAGCTTCTCCAGCTCATATATGGAGATGACGAAGTCGATCTCGCGTGTTTGCAGGAAGCGCGCGAACTCCAGCGGGTAGCGAGAACGCAGCGACCAGGACGGCAGGGGGAACGCGCTCTGGCCCTTGCCATTGGCTTTCGCTTCCTCGTTGAGCTGCAGCCAAGTCTCCTCGAGGCCGCCGGGCGCGATGAGAACGTCGTCGTCTGCCACGGCCGCCTGGAACGTCGTCAGCGACTTCAGGCGGCGGAACGCGATCGCGCGCTCGTACAGGTACAGCAACTCGCAGGCGCGTTCGAGGTGATGCCGAGTCATATCCTCGTAGGCGTTGGCGACGGCGAAGAAGCGGTCGGCATTGAACTCGCCCAGCGTCTTCGCCTGGATCTGGTCCCTGGCGAACGCCACCCTGCTCGCCGCCAACCGCAGCTCGAGGTCGGCGATCTCTACGTCGCCTTGCGCGACCCGCAGCGCGCTCTCGGCCGCCTCTATCTGGTTCTGAAGGTCCTCCTTCGCCCCCCCATACTGCACCAGGCTGCTGATCACTCCCGGTCCAGATGCCTGACCTTCCAGGCCGACGCCACTGCCCTTCTTGAAGGAGATTGTGCCGAACACGGCCTCGGCAAGACCCGCGAGCAGCTCCTCCCCGAGGTTGTCCAGCTTGGTCTGGACCCGCTCGATCGCGATCTCGGCGCCGCGCACCCGCTCACCCGCGTTGGCCTTGCTCACCGTCGCGATCTCGACGCCGAGCTCCCGTTCCAGCTGGTCTTGCGTCAAGCCGGCCAGCTCGTCCACGAGCTGTTCCGCGCTCGTCTTGAAGTGCTCGAATTGCCCGGCGGCTCGGATCGCGGCGTCGATGCGGCTCTTTGCCAGGTCGGCGAGAACCGCAGGGCCGTTGTCGGGGACGTAACTGTCGCGGTAGCCGAGGAAGTTCTGCCCGGCCTCGACCTTGTCGCGTTGTTGTGTGGCGTACTCGACGATCGGGTCCGCATCTGGACCCGTCACCCCCAACCGACTCAGCAACCCCGTGGCGGCGGCGTACACACTGGCGATTTCGGCCCGCTCCCCGGTGGTGAACCGGAACGACCGCCGGAACAGGGCGTCGCCGCGGCCCACGTGCGCCAACGCGGCGCGGATCGCCACGAACCGCTGCCGTGAGGTGAGCAGCTGGTTCACGCCCCCTGACGGCAGCAACGCTTCGTAGGCCGCGATCGCCTCCCGGTAGTGGTCGTCCGCGGCGACCACGCCGCCGGCGGGGTGGGCACGCGCCAACCCCACGTGGCATTCCGCCCGCAAGAGTCCGAGCCGGAAGTCACGCTCGGGCCCACCGGCGAGGAAATCTCGGAATTCCATGAGGCGAGCGATCTGACTGCTGCTGAAGCGGCGTCCCTTGTAACCCTTCACGGTCACCGTTTGCTTGAACGGCCGCTCCGGCTTGTTCGGCTCCACCTCTACTTCGACGATCGAGACAAACTTGACATCTGAGGACGTGAACCCCCTCAGGATGCGGTTGGTCGTCACCGCCGGAACCGAGATCCTCAGCTGAGCCAGCGCATCGATATCGGCAAGAGCCTTGCCGAAGTCGCGCCGCCGAACGTTCGAGTAGAGGGAGCGGACGACGAAGCCCGGGGACTCACCTTGGAGCTCCTCAGGCTTGTCAGCCTCTGTCAGGAGCCTGTTGATGCGGCTGAGGAAGTTCCTGAGGTCTCGACGCGCCGAGCGGATTTCCTGGGCCCGGTCGAACGCTTGCTGCTCGGCATGTGTCAGTTGGGTGGCCGTGGTGGGCACGCTGGGTCCGAAGATCGGGCTGGCCACCGCATCCAGCGCGTTGGAAACGTCGTCGGCAAGCTTGATGTCGGGGCTCGTAAGCACCGGGAAGTAGTCGCGCAAGATCTCCTCAGCCATCCGATCCCCCTCGCCCGAACAGATGACCCTGAGTGTCGCGTCGACACCAACCTAGATTCTTGGCGGCATCGCCACCTAGTCAAGGGTCTTATCGTTGTCGACGTCGAGTCAAGTCGCGTTGTGAACCGCCCCGGTATTCCTGGAGGCTCCGACTCGTGAGAGGTTGGAGCCATGACCAGACAGGGGAGGTACCCGCAGGACTCCATTCCCACTGCATCGCTGTCCGTGGTCCCGTGCCGATGATTGACATCTCACCCCTCCCCGGGGCAGCCGTGTGGCCGCTCATTCGGGCGGTCCGGGTCGACTTGGCTGCCCGCAGTCGCCGTACTGTGGCGCCCAGGACTGGAATGGGGCTGACGCGGCGCTGAAACGCCGCGACTGCGCTACCGCAAATCCAAGCGCCCTGTGTCACCCGCCGGGCGAGCAGGCGACGCAGCGCCAAGGTCGCTCATGAGACCTCGAGCCTGGCGCCGGCTGGTGGTTGCCGACAGGGCGGATGAGCGCTGATACTTGGCCCGTCGTGCGGCGCAGGCTCACTGTTGGGGGGATCGCGATGGACGCGGTCGGCCGTCTGCGACGCCGCGCCACCGCGTTCGCCCACGCGTGGCGGCTGGTGCGGCAGGACGTCGATGACGGGATCGCCGACGTCGCCGAGGACATCGAATACCGGTGGCCTACCGTCCTGGCGTGGGCCGCCGGCGGCGCCGTGATCGTGGTGGGCCTGTCCCGGCTTCTGCTCTCGCTGACGGTCGGTGCGCACGCGGCGATCGCGGTGGCGGGCGTTGGGCTGGTGTGCGTTGTGTCGGCGGCGTGCGTGGGCGGCCTCGGCTGGATCGACTGGCGCACCCGGCGGCGCGGCGAGGGGCAGGGGGTTCAGTTCGTCGTCGGCGCCGGCGTGTCGCTCATTACGATTGGTGTCTGCGTCGAGGCATTCGCCGGCGTGACCACCGTCCTCTGGAATGGCGACCTCATCGCGGGTTCTGCCAGGATCGAGCCCAGGCTGTGGCGCAGCGAAGTGTATTACCTCTGGCACCTGGTCAACTGGATACCGCTGCTGCACATCGTGGAGGGGGTGGGGTGGCGCGAGCCCGAGCTGTTTCGCGATCCCATCAGCGGTGCGCTGCTCCTGGGCCTCAAAAGTGCTGCTGTTGGCGCCGCTGCTGCGGATCGCCATCGGGGCCTACCGGTGGGTGACCGCGAGCCTTCTCGAGGAGGAATCGAAAGGGCTGCAATGGCGGGCACTGCGGGCCATCGCGGCCGAGGACCAGGCACAGGCTCCCGGCCACCCCACCGGCGAGGAGACAACGCGGATACCCTGGCCGGCGGTGGTTCTGCTGGCAGCCTCGCCGGTCGTCGCCGCCGCGCTGCTGCCGCTGGTCTTCGAGCCGGGCCATGGGCTGGACGGCTGGTGGACGCAGCGGGTGCAAGGAACCCGGTTTGCGTTTCTCCGTACCGCGCCGCAATGGATCAGCGTGGTCGCTCTGGTCGGCATCATCGGCAGCGTCGCCGGCGAGCTGTGGAGCAGCTATCTCTGGGTCCGCGACCGCCGGGCCCTCATGCAGGCGATCGTGTCGTACGCGGCGCTCGTCGGCCTGGCGCTCGTGGCCGCCGCCGCACTGACGCTCACCCTCCTGCACGTCGGTATCGCCGCCGTCCGACCCGAGGTTCCCGCCGGTGAGCAGGTGCGAGCCGCGCTCGAAGCGCACCTGTGGCACCTCGCCGACGCGCCAGCCTGGGACCTGCCAAGGACCCTGCACTGGAACCTGTCCTACGACTTCATCGACCGCTGGAACGCCGGCGCGCTCCTGGTCACCAGGTTGTTTCTCGTTGCTGTGCTGATCGTCCCCGTCGCGCAGGCGGTCATCTCGTTTACGCACTTCCGCACGAGACGGCCGGTCGCGCCAACGGATCTGGACGCTGTCGCACGGTTCGCCCGGCGCTTCCAGGACGCGCGAACGGCCATCGATCGGGCCGCGGACGCCCCCGGAATGATGGTACCGGCCGACCCTCCAGCCCTCGGGATCCATCTGGGCAATGCGGCTCGCTACGCCGCAGACCTGCTGACCGATGAGCTGGAGTCCGTCCGGCAGCTCTTCGGTGCTGGTGAGGTCACACGTCACGCCGATGCGGCAGTCGGCACCCTTCTGCGCCGTCTCAACGCGGGGAGGGCGCTGGAGATGGCCCTCTTTCCACACGAGATCGACGCCGCGAAGCGTGACTTCCGTCGGCTACGCGACGAGGAGCAGCGCCGATACGATCAATACCGGGTCGCTGCCCGGTCCGCGCTGACCCGCTCCGCGAGAGCGGTGTGATAACCCGTCTCTTCCAACGCGACGCCCGCCGGCGGGGCCGTGGCGAAGCGGTGACCATGGAGGTGCACATGGCCAGAAGCGACAGGACGGCCGTCGGCCTGCGGATCGTCGGGCGCCGGCTGCCCGGATCTCGACAACCTTGTACTCGTACAGCTCCCCATTGCTTCCACTGACGGTTACCGAGAAACGGTGGCGCTGAAATATGGGTAGCGCGCCACCCACGAATGAAGCCTTCCTTCCGCGCGCAGGGCTCGTGGCACTGACCCCGGCCCTGCACGAAGATCAACGGGTTCCGGTCGGCGCCGGGCTTGCCGCAGCTCTGACGGACTGCTCCTTCTTCTCCCACGCGCGAGCGGATTGGGCCAACTTGAGCGAGACGCCGACCAGATCGCTTGAGACGGGACAACAAGGAGGAGGGAAGGAGGTGTCGCTGCTCGGTGAAGTTGCCATCCGGGTGACGACCCTACCTCGGGTCTTGCAGGTTGGCGGAGCGAGCTTGCGCCATTCTCGCTCAGACACCGGCCAACTTCGGGAGCAGACCGGCCGCGTCGTCGGCGCAGGACTCCACCGAATAGGCCGCCGGATCGTCAGGCACGTCCGACCCGCCAAGCCCTTCAGGTCCGGGGCGATCACCCGATATCGGTCTGCGAACCAGCGGAGCTGCTGATCCCACGTGGCAGCCCGCAGCGGGAAGGCGTGCACCAACAGACTCGCCGTGTCGGAGTCCGGCGAATCGGCGCGGCGCCTCAGCGCGGGCACCTCGCGGACCATGTTGGGTTCGAGCGCTTACCAGAGTCTGAACCACCAGCTACCCCGCATTGTCGAGGCTTCCGCTGGCACCACGGCTAGGTTGAGACGCTGCGGGGGCCTTGCCCACCCGGACCGGCCAGGTGGTAGCCGTCGCCGAACCCACGTCGTGCGCCGCAACCGCCACGGCGTGTGGGTTGACAGTGGGTGCCAGAAATCGGTCGTGGGTGCTGAGAAGAAGAAGCACCGCGAGCATTCAGATCAGGGCATGGTCGGATGGTCCGGAGCATGGCCGGCGATGCGCTGTCGCTGTTCCCGATCTGTCTCTGATCTGTTCCTGTACCTTCCTGGCAGGATTCGACCCGCGCACCTGTGGACCGACAACCTTCTCGGACACAGACTCGGACACAGAACGCTACAGCGCCAGCGGTGTGGCGAGCTTCGGTGGCCCTAGGGTCCCGTCAGCCCACCGACTCGAACCCGCGTTGCCTGCTACATCATTTCGCTTCACCGGACGCTATGGCGCGCGGGACGGGGCGGAACGGGGTGGGGACGCCAGGTGAGAGCCGAAGCTGTCTGGCAGGGCCCTGTGCAGGTCACGACCTATGATCGGGGCCAGGCGGGGACGCACGGGACCCTCAGGGAGGCGGTTCCTGCGCCCGGCTCCACCAGAGCAACCCAGCGGACGCGTCGGGGCTGGGTCCGGCGGTCGAGCAGGTCATGGCGGTCACCGGCAAGCTGCCCGGGACGGTGACCGCCGGCCGTGGCGTTGGCACCGCCGCCAACAACCGGGCACTGCAGGTGCTTGGGGTCAAGCGGGTCGGGCTGCCATGCAACGGCATCCCCGGGCAAGGCGCGGCTGGCGTGCGCCTGCTGGGTCGCGGTCGTGGCCGCCTGCGGCTGGCGGGCTCCTCCTCGCAGGGACGGCTCGGCCGCGGTGAGGTCGTCGGGCGGCGACCCGTAGCGGTGACGGGAGTTGTCCAGGTAGCCGCCGTCGACGGCGGCGTTGCAGACGGTGCCAAGCAGCGACCGGTAGGTCGCGATCGCGCGAGGCGAGTCCCTTGTGGGTCAGGTCGCGTTGCCAGTGCTCCCCGGACAGCATCGAGGGCTGGGTGGGTGAGAGTTGGTCGGAGATAGCGACGTGATCTTCGTGCTGGATGGCGCGTCTGACGCTGCGCGCCTCGGTCTTGGTGGGGTAGATGCCGGCGGAGCGCTGGGTGGTGCCGTCGCGGTAGCGCACCTGCCAGCGGGTTTGGGGGTGGCGGGGGTGGTGGGAGCTTGACGATGCAGGCCGTGCGGTAGTGTCCTTTGGGGGTTCGTCGAAGTTGCCGGAAGAGTTGGAGGTGCTGGTCCCGGAAGAGTTCCGGAAGAGTCCCGGAAAAGTTCTGGAGAGACGTGATCACATTCATCAGCAAGGAGCGAGAAATATAGCTTCTGAGCTGGGATTATGAGTCTCTCGGGCGTGTAGCTCAGGTGGATAGAGCGTGTCGCTTACAACCACGCACTTCCAGACAACTCCCGCATCCCCGCTGACCAGGAGAAACCCGCATCGTGCCTGCTCAACGCGCCCGCCAGGGCAAGTGGACTGAGTGGCATTGCATGGACTGAGTGGCATTGCGTGGACGCTTCCCGGAAAACTTCGGCCAGGAACAAACCGGGCATCTTGCCAGGATGGCTCCGGGCTCGTACGACCAGGACGCGGCAACGGCGCTGCTGGCATCCCCTGACCACAACGAATCCAACGGCGCGCGGGACATCCTCACAACGGATCCGGACGTGCAGTCGTGATCTCATCGCTTGCCGGCATCCAGTTCCGGGCGACCATCGCATCTCGCTGACCAGCAGAAACCCGCATCGTGCCTGCCCAACATGGGCGTCTGGCGAGTGGACTGGCTGGTCAGGAGCGGTCAGGATCGCACTGAGTGGCATTGCGTGGACGCTTCCCCGAAGACGTCGACGAGGAGCAAACCCGGCAACTTGCCGGGATGGCTCCGAGCTCGTGCGACCAAGTCGCCGCAACCGCGCTGTTGGCATCCGCTGACAGTCCTAAAGGAACTCCTGCCACACGTTCATCGTCTCGTCGCTCGTCGCTGCCTCTTCAATTTTGAGAACGCCTCTGCCGACAAAGATCGGGTCCAGAGATACCACCACCATGATCGCAAATTCGTCTCGATCATGATCGCGCGATGTCAATCCGTGACAGTCGCGGCCGTCCGCACCGGTAAGGATGACGGTGGGCACGCAGCGAGGCCGACGGTGCGGTTTCAGTGAGGTCCGCGCCGGTAGCACGCCCGGCCGGCCAGCCCGCCGTCGCTGGTGATGAGTCCCCGCGCCCTGGACGGAGCGTCCGCCACCCCGCCGGCGGGCTGCAAGCGCACGCGTGGCGGATGGTAGGACCGCGGTCCGCTGCTGCAGCATGGGCCAGCACCGGCAACCAAGGGTCGGGGTGTCACGTGCTGCGCGGGCCGCGGTCAGGGGCCGAAGACAAGGCCCCAGTCTCGTTCACCTAGGATTGGCGCTCACCACGCGCACACAATCGACGCAGTCGGCCACGCTACCGTCATTCCGGTCAGGAACGCCGCCGAGCACACCAGCCTGCACCAGAAGCCCGAGCAGGAACGACGACCCGATCGACAAACGCTGTCCGCTGTCCCGACTGCCTCGAGTCTGGACCGCTCGGGGAGCCTTAACTCATCGGTCGGTCATCCCGCTTGGATCAGCGGCTGCAGCGAGATCAGGATGAGTCAGCGCGGCGGGCGCAAACCAGCCAGGGTGACCAACACGAGGCGACAGACCGCGGCTTTCGAACGCCGGCTGCCGGCTCCCGTGAGGGCGTTGACGCAGTAGCTTGCGAGCTCATCAGGCGGCACATCGTCCCGGACGTCGCCGGTCTTTGCGGCCTCGGTCAGCAGGTCTCGGATCATGTCGTGGACCCGGTGCTGCGCTCGGGCGACGTGCTCGTCTCGATGCAGGAGCGCCGTCAGTTCGGTGTCGTGGTGTCCGTGGGAGTCGCGGGAGAGGAGGGCGTAGGCCTCGAGCACCGCTTCGAGTCGCTCGCCGGCACCGGCGGCCTGGTCTCGGACGTCTGCGAGGTATGCGAGGTGAGCGGCGATCTGACGTTGATGCCAGGCGCGCAAGATCGCTTCGACGTCTGGGAAGTACTTGTACAGCGTCGCCCGTCCGATGCCGGTCTCCTCGGCGATCTGCGACATCGTCACCGCCAGCAGGCCGTGCTTGGCCACCAACGCCGCCGTGGTGTCCAAGATCGCATCACGCACCTCGCGGCGGTGCGTCTCAATCGTCTCGGTCCACAGCTTCGGCACGACGGAAGTATACGTGACGACCAAGGACTGAGACGCTCTGATTTGACAGCGACTATCTGTCTCGATAACCTTGGCGTCTTCCCGAACTGGACGAACCGAGGAGCAGAGACCCACGTGGCCGACCCGCCCCACTCCCCCGAGACCGAAGACGACGCCGGTGGGGGTCCCGACCGCGGAGCGGCCAACAGCACGCCACGTTGGGCGTTCGTCCTTGGGATAATCATCGCAACCGCCCTGCTCGGGCTGATGGTCTTCCTCCATCTCAGCGGCACCCTCGGCCCCGGTGTCCATTAGGGGGACGGAAACGTGGCGAAGCGAGTGGACGAACGAGGAGCACCCGTCCCTCCCGAGGACGGTGCTCGCGACCCGGTGGTCACGGTCAGGTCGTTGACCAAGCGCTTCGGTGAGCTCGTCGCCGTCGACGACCTCACCTTCTCGCTGCACTCGGGCACCGTCACCGGCTTCCTCGGCCCGAACGGCGCAGGGAAGACGACAACCCTGCGGCTGCTGCTCGGGCTCGCCGAGCCGAGCACCGGCGACGCGCTCGTCTTCGGCCGCCGCTACCGCGAGCTCAACGACCCTGCGCGTCGGGTCGGCGCGGTGCTCGAGTCGAGCGACTTCCACCCTGGGCGCTCCGGGCGCCACCACCTGCGCGCGCTTGCGCTGGCGGCGGAGATCCCGCCCGCCCGTGTCGAGGAGGTGCTGGCGTTGGTCGAGCTCGAGGCCGCCGCGGGCCGACGGGTGAGGACGTACTCGCTGGGGATGCGGCAGCGGCTCTCCCTGGCCGGGGCGCTCCTCGGCGACCCCGAGCTGCTCGTCCTGGACGAGCCGGCCAACGGGCTGGACCCGGCTGGCGTCCACTGGCTGCGGCGCTTCCTGCGCCTGTTCGCGGAGCAGGGCCGGACGGTGCTCGTCTCGAGCCACATGCTCGCCGAGGCCGCGCTGACCGTCGATGACGTGGTGATCATCGACCGCGGCCGCTGGGTGGCTGCCGGACGGCTCGATGAGCTCACCGAGCACGGACGGACGCTCGAGGACGTCTTCCTCGAGCTCACCGGAGCCGTCTCGTGAAAGCCCTGCTTCGCGCGGAGCTGCTGAAGCAGGGCTCGACCCGGACCGGGCTCGGCCTGTTCGCCGCCATGCTCGGTCTGGTCCTGCTGGCCGTGCTCCTGCACAGCTTGCTCCCCGCCGAGGACCTCGCCCGCCGCAACAGCCAGCTGGTGGTGCTCGGCCGGGGGGAGTTCCTCGGCACGCTCTTCGCGGCCCTGCTCGGCGCGCTCTCGATCACCAGTGAGATCCGCCACGGGACGATCCGGCCGACCTTCCTGTTCACCCCGCGGCGCGGTCGCGTGGTCGCGGCGAAGGTCTCGGTGAGCATCCTCATCGGGGCCGGGTTCGGGCTCGTCGCCGGAGCCGTTGCGGCAGCCGTAGGCACGGCAGCGCTTCGGACCCGAGGGATCGACGTGCGGCTCGACGGGGGCGACGACGCGCTCCTCGTCTTGGGGGCCGGTGCGGCGGGCGCGCTGTGGGCGGCGATCGGCGTCGGCGTGGGCGCGCTCGTACGCCACCAGGTGCCGACGATGATCGGTATCTGCGCGTGGCTGCTGTTCGTCGAGGGCCTGCTGGCCGGCGTTCTCGTCGGCTTGGGCGAGGTCGGGCGGTATCTGCCCGGCGCGGCCGCAGCGGCGATCAGCGGGCAGGAGCCGGGGACGCTGCTCGCGCCGGCGGCCGGCCTCGTCCTGCTGGCCCTCTACGCCGCGGTCGCGGCCCTGGCCGGCTGGTTCGCGACCTCCCGCCGGGACGTCGTCTAGGGGATCCTCGGAGGGAAGCACCGACATGGCCGACACGAAGGACGGTGGGGGCGAGCACGGGCCATCGATGAGCCATATCAGGGTCCTGATGGCCACTCCCCTGTACCGCATCCTCACCTCACGGGTTCTGGCCCCCTGGGCTTTACAGGGCATCCGCCCGGAGGGGGAGGTGCTGGAGGTCGGGGCGGGCGTGGGTGCCATGGCGGCCCGTCTCCTGAAGACGACGCCCCGGTTGCGGATGGTGGTGACCGATTACGACCCCGCCCTGGTGGCCATCGCGGAGCGCTCTCTCGCGCGATTCTCCGGGCGGGTGGTCGTCGCGTGCGTCGACGCCTGCGACCTCCCGTTCGACGACGACCGCTTCGACGTCGTTCTGTCGTTGGCGATGTTGCACCACACCGGCGACTGGCGCCGCGCCGTGGGCGAGGCGATCCGGGTGCTGCGTCGGGGAGGCCGCCTCGTCGGCTATGACCTGCTGGAGGGCGCCTTGTTGCATCGTGGACGCCGGCCCGGGACCATGATGCGACGCGGCCAGCTCGAGGAGACCCTGGGCAAGCTGCCGGTCGTCGATGCTCGCATACGGCCCGCCTTCGCAAGCCATGTCCGCTTCCTCGTTCCAAAGGATTCCAACGCGTCTATCACGCCCAAGGAGCGCAGACATGCCGGTACATAGCCGCTCAGAAGAGAGCACGGACATGGCCGGCACAGACGACGCCGGCGGCGAGGGCCGGCCGTCGAGGATCCACGTCACCGTGATCATCCAGAACCGGTACACGTTCGACACCGAGGTGGGACCGGGAAGCAGATCAAGGAGAAGGCCAGCATCCCAGGCGGCTTCTTTCTCCATCGCCGCGCGAAGGGCGGGAACGAGCTGATCCGCGACGACGAGTCGGTCGAGCTGCGCAACGGCGATCATCTCTTCGCGCGGCCACCTTCGAACGCCTCATAACCGAGGAGGACTTCGCGCAGGCGCTCGCGGCGTTGGCCGCCGTCCGTCCGCTGTGAGCATGATCTCGCCCCGTCGGGCCCAGTCGTGGCGGGCGCGCGTTCTCGACCACGTGGCGCTCACCAAGCCCCGGATCATGCTGCTCCTCCTGATCACCGCGGCCGGGGGGGGCGTTCGCCGCCGCTCGCGGGGTCCCTCCGATCGGCGCAGTCGTCGGCGTTCTGGCCGGAGGGGCACTGGCATCGGGTGGCGCCAGCGCCTTGAACCATGTCCTGGACCGCCACCTGGATGAGCTGATGGGCCGAACGCACGACCGTCCCGTGGCCAGCCGCCGGGTGTCGGTCGGGGCCGCCGCCATGTTCGGCCTGGCCCTGTCTGCGCTGTCGGTCGTCGTGTTCGCCGTATCCACCAACTGGCTCGCCACCCTGCTCGCCGTTGGGGGCAACGTGTTCTACGTGGCCGTCTACACCGGGTGGCTGAAACCTCTGACGCCGCAGAACATCGTGATCGGCGGTGCGGCAGGGGCGGTACCGCCGCTCGTCGGGTGGGCCGCGGTCGCCGGGAGTCTCGGCGCACCGGCCCTGTGGCTGTTCGCGATCGTGTTCTTCTGGACGCCCCCCACTTCTGGGCGCTGGCGCTACTCCTCAGGGACGACTACGCGGCCGCCCGGATCCCGATGCTGCCCGTCGTTCGGGACGAGCGCGCGACCGTTCGGCGGATCTTCGGCTACGCCGCCGTCCTTTCAATCGTCACCATGCTGCCGATCCGATGGACCACGTTCGGGGCGGCCTACGGCCTTTCTGCCATCCCGCTGGACATCTGGTTCCTGGTTCTCGCATGGAGACTGCTCCGCGAGCCCTCACGCCGCCGCGCCCGAACGCTCTTCCATGCCTCGCTGGTGTATCTCGGCGGGGTGTTCGTGGCAGTCGCCGTGGCTGCCATCGTCCGAGGATGAACTCCCGCGGCGCTCGAGGCGGCGCTCCGCGACACCGCCGACTTGCTGGTGCCTGAGGCGGTCTGCTCGACCTGGGTGCCGACCGGCCCCAGCCCAACCGGGTAGCGGCACGTCGACAGCCCGCCCAGCATCCGCTCCAGCGCCAGCCGGCCGAGGATCTCGGTGCCCGAGAACAGCTCGTAGGCCGCCACGGGAAGCTCGCCCGAGCCGTCGGTGGCACGCACCCGGGCCGCTGGACCGCGACCCGCCTTCCCCCAAGGGTCACCGAGCCGTACTCGTGGCCGTGGCGGACCGCGGTCCGGTCAGGGTTGTGCTTGCCCTTGGGGCCGCTCAGCGCGACCACCGACTCCTCCATCAGCGTCTGCAGCACCTGCAGCCCGGCGCCCGTGGCCAGCGCCAGCAGGCCCTGCCTGCGACGGCACCACCGTCACGTTGGAGATGCCGGGCACCAGCCCGGCGCCAAGCAGGACCAGCGAGCCGGACGCTCTGGCCGCAGCGTCGAGCTGTTCATAGGCGGCGGCGCGTCCCAGCTCCACCAGGTGCGGGGTGATGTCGGTGTACCGCAGCCCCAGCTCGATCGCGGCGTGCAGCAGGCCGCGTTCAAGCTGGTCGATACGGCTGACGACCGCGACATCGTCCAGTGCCGCCGCGATCGACGATGGCATGGGCACGTCGAGTGGGCGGCTGTGGACACCGTGCCCGATCGCTGCCGATGGCCGCTGTGTCGCGGCCCGCTCACGCCAGTCGCCACCAACCGTCACGACGAGTGGATCGGCCGCAGCCTGAGCAGCTCGAAGTGCATGCCGTCGGGAACGAGCCAGCGTCCACCCCAGGTGAAGCCCCAGCGCTCGAAGATACGGACCAGGCGTGGATCCTGGTGCGGCGGCAGCCCCTGCGGGTTGGCGCGGGCGTTGAGGTCTATCGCCGAGCCCCAGGCGTGGTGGGCGATGCTGGGCCCCGGGTCACCGGCGATCACCCGCGCGGCATAGCAGCCCGCATAGCCCCCAGGGTCGACTAGGTTGGCGAGCCCGCGGCGGGCGACCTCTGCTAGGGCGCCGCGCAGCTGCGGGATCACCGCCCGGTTGCAGGTGACCCGCCCCAGGATCGGCACCTGTGCGGTGACGATGTGCCGCGCGACCCAGGCGGGGTCGATGGTGATCCAGCCGCCAGGGGCGGGCAGCGGCTTGGCCGCGAACTCGCCCAGCAGCGCCTTCTGGAGTGCCTGCGGCAGCACCGCGTCCCCTTGCCGCAGCCAGGCCGCCTGCCCGGGCCCGCGAATCCGGAGCCGCGCACCTGGCGGGAGGGTCGCGCGGATGCGTGCCGCCAACGCTTGCCACGGCGTGCCCGGTGCGGGCTCCACCAGCAGATAGCGGTCGATGGTCTGGCCGAGCGTGGCCGCCGCTCGCCGTGAGACCAGCAGCTCGTGCGCGCCGATGTCCTGGTCGGCCACGACGCGGGCGATCCGCACGGCCCGACGCGCCAGGGCATCCCTTCCAAGTGCGCCAGATCGCAAAGGTGGGCCGATCTGCAGCATCCCGCCGGGTCCAAGGCGCCGCAGCCGCGCGGAGGTTGCGCCGAGGATCGCCTCGCCGCGCTCCAGCGCCGCAAGCAGGCGCCGGTCGGCGGCGGGCAGCAGCGGCGCCAGGGCCTGCGGTGCGGCCCCGGCCAGGTCCAGCGGGATCGCCATCCCCGCCCGGGGCCGGTCGACCACCTGCCCACGCCCGTCCAGGGACTGGGCAAGCCACACGGTCCCGCTGACCACCGCCACGGCGTGCCGCACGCCGGGCAGCGCGCCAACGCGCGCCGCGAACCCGGCCGGCAGCCGACTGGGTGTCCACACCAGCATTGGGCGCGGGACCTCCCGCGCCGGCGCAGTGGCCGCGCCGCCAGCGCCAGCTGTCGGCTCGGTGGATGGTGATGTCGGCCGGCGCGGGCTCGTGGCGCTGCAGCCAGCGGCCAGCAGGCCGGCTGCCAGCCCCAGCGCCACGATCGACCGCATCGACACCCCACACTGTCTGAGCATCGACGCTCATGCTCTCACGGACCATCGACCGGCGAGCAAGGTGCCTGCGGGAGCGGCTGGTAGCCGCCGCCCACCTCAACGTGCTGACGGCCATCGACATCGGTTCTGCGGCAGGCCCCGAAGGCCCCGTCCGCACCGACGGGGTCTCCAGGCCTGGTCGATCTAGCGCCGCAGGCGAATCGGACGAGCGCCGCCGGGTGGCTCAGAAGTTGGCGAGCCCCTTGGGCCTGACGATCCACAGGCCGCTGGTGATGTCGCTGGCCAGGATCAGGTCGTGGGCAGAGTCGATCGCCACGCCCCACACCAGCGGCGGCGACCCGGGCGGGACGAACTGGCCGAGCTGGCGCGACACGCCCTGGTCGTTCATGGTCCACCACACCACGCCGTCGGAGTACCACGACGAGAAGAACTGGTCGCCGGTGACCTCGGTGTTGTGGACGGTGAAGCTGCCGTCGGTGCGGGTGGAGCGGCTGTTGGGAGTCGTGAACGTGCCCAGGAACGCCGGGTGTGCAGGGTCGCTGTTGTCGTACACGTAGGCCTCGCCCCAGCCGTCCAGCCCGGG
>Ga0137368_10002590_pt1 | contig 19410 bp, 15 predicted proteins | sample SagtaG_13_FD_104917 | JGI IMG/M metagenome (GOLD analysis project Ga0137368, IMG submission 104917) | Vadose zone soil microbial communities from Sagehorn Ranch, Mendocino, California, USA - Sage1_L_100_16 metaG | ecosystem: Environmental > Terrestrial > Soil > Vadose zone | place: USA...
AGTGCGAAGACGTCTCGAACGTTCTCGAAGCCATAGTTCTCAAGAACGCTTAAGGCCGATTCGAGCGTGCTGTGGAATTCAGGGGAATTCAGGGCAAGGGTTCAATCACAAAACTGGGATGCCCCCAACCCAGAGGTCTTCATGGATTCGACGTTTGCGCTCGCTGCGGTGATAGTCATCAATGCAAACTAAACTTCCAGTTTCCATGGCGCACGATACTTGGCCTTCAGGAATGGCTTGATGTGATTTTGTTTTACCGTCCAGTTCGTCTCGTCCCAATCGAGCCAGGTTTTATGCCGCATCGAAAGATTAGCCAGGATGCAGGCCGTCGAAGACCGCACGCAGGTCTCGATGTCGCTCGTGGGCTTGGCGCGCGACTTGACGCATTCGATGAAGTTCTTCCAGTGCGGAATGTTCAAATCGCGCATCTCCTGATTGTTCTCGTATGTTTGCGCCTCGACTTTCGAGCCATTGTTGGGAACCAGCCAGCAGCCGCCGCGGTTGACGACAAGCGTGGCTTCCGTTCCGTGAATCGAAGTCGCCGCGCCCTGGCCGAACATCGGCATCGGGTTGGCGGTGCGGCTTTCGTAAGTCAGCAGGAACTTCGGATAACGGAACGTAGCCATCAGCGTGTCGGGCGTCTCCACGTTGTCGTCCACATATAGCTTGTCGCCCATCGCCGAAATGGAAATCGGCATCGGTTCGCCAAAGCACTGGTGGATTGGATCGATCAGGTGCACGCCCCAATCGGTCATTGCGCCGCCTGCGTAATCCCAGAAGTAGCGGAAGGTCGGGAAGGTCGTCACGCTCACGCCCCAACGGTTTAGATTGAAGGGGACTTTCGGCGCCGGCCCCAGCCACATCTCCCAATCCAATCCCGGCGGAACCGGCCCATCGGCAGGCTTGCCCCAACCTTGCTTTTTCGTCGCGCCTGCTTGCCAGGTGTGACAAAACGTCACTTCGCCGATCAAGCCGTCTTTGACGATCTCCGCCGCCTTTTTGAAATAACCGCCGGATCGCTGCATCGTTCCCGCCTGCACGACGCGATTGTATTTGCGCGCGGCCTGAACCATCTTGCGTCCCTCCTCGACATACACCGAAGCCGGTTTTTCGACAAAGACATCTTTGCCGGCCTTGCACGCCTCGACGCTCATATAAGCGTGCCAGTGATCGGGGGTTGAAATGCATACGGCGTCAATGGATTTGTCGGTGAGAATCTCACGAAAGTCCTTCACTGCTTTGACAGTCTTACCCGCCTTGCCGGCCGTGGCGACGGCTCTTTCCAAATGTGGTTGGTACACATCGCACACCGCGACCGGCTCAACATCCAGCAGCTTCAACGCGAAGCCCAGATTGCCCGACCCCATGGCGCCAATGCCGATGTGGCCGGTTGCGATGCGATCGTTAGCGCCTTTCACGCGTCCGGTGAACAGGGAGGTGGTCAGCGCGGCGGCGGCGCCTTTGAGTAGGTGTCTTCTCTCGATCATTGGATTTTGTCCTCGAAAAAGGGTCTAAATAGTGAAGGGCCAGATTGCCCCCGCTCGCTATAACCATGCTTTTACCGGAAGCGTCCAAACATTTCCAGGTTTTGCTGGAATATTCATCGCATCTCCGGAGGAATTTGCGCATTGAACGAGACGCATGAGGCGTCAACCCGTATTGGATGTTTGGAACTACTGAATTTTGATCTGGCATGACTGTCATCACCCGATGAAGGAGACCGCCCTGGAGGAATCTGTCATACGTAACCATCCCCAGTCAGCTCTCGTCTTTAGACTTGCGCCATTGTGCGCAATCGCCACCTCATTCATGACAACAGGCTTATCACAAACGGCAAACGGTAAATTTCCTGAAGAACAACTATGAAATCAGTATGGCTTTCACTCCTGATCACCGCTTTCTTATTGATTTCTCCAGCTTGCAAAAGCGTGTCGAATCTTTCCACAAGAAAGCCTCCAGTCACCATCTATGTCACCAACTAGGCTTCAGGCGATATGAGCGTCATCGACGCCGCCAATAATGAAGTGATCGCCACCCTGCCATTGGGTAAACGCCCCAGAGGCATTCAAATCACGCCAGATAAAAAGAATATCTTCGTCGCGTTGAGTGGATCGCCGATCGCCGGCCCCGGCGTCGACGAAGACTCCTTGCCGCCCCCTGACAAAACGGCTGACGGCATCGGAATCGTAGACATCGATCGGAACGCCTTTCTCAAACTCATGCCTGTGGGCTCGGACCCCGAGCAATTCGCGATCAGTCGCGACGGCGCCAGGCTGTACGTTTCCAATGAGGATGTCGGTCTGGCCAGCATGGTCGATATCTCCAACGGCCAGGTTCTCAAATCCCTGCCGGTAGGAAAGGAGCCCGAAGGCGTTGGAATCAGCCCGGACGGCAAAACGGTCTATGTGACCTCGGAAAACGACGGAACTGTATCAGTGATCGACGCCAAAGACTTTAACCTTCTGGGCACTTTAAAGGTTGGACGGCGGCCTCGTGTCGTCGCCTTCTTACCGGACGGCTCGCGCGGATATGTGAGCACGGAAAATGACAAGAAGGTGGTGGTGATCGACCCGTCGAAGCCCGCAGTGTTACGAGACATCGAGTTCGAGGGGGGCGAAGTGAAACCGATGGGGATTGCAGTCGCCCCGGACGGCAAGAAGATATACGTCAGCACGGGACGGTTCGGCAAAGTGCTCGTCGTTGACACAACCACCGAGCAGGTTGTAGGTTCCATCGATGTCGGAGGGCGTCCGTGGGGTATCGCGATCACGCCGGACGGGAAGACTCTATACACTGCCAACGGCCCTGCCAATGACGTTTCGGTCGTAGACGTCGCCTCGCTGAAAGTAACCAGCAAAATCAAGGTCGGCGACCGCCCCTGGGGTGTCGCGATTCTGACCAGATAGCCGTTCAGTCATCGGCGGCTTGGCCGTTAGTCGGAGTCGCCGCGAACGGCTCGCAAAAGCTAGCGCATAATTCCTCGCAATCACCTCAGCGCTTTGCGTTCCTTCATCACGGACCCAAATCCGAACTGACATCTCTATTTCCGAAGTCTTACGCGCGCTCGACTTCGTAACATCAAAGATATAGAAACCTTTGGAGGAATCATGCAAACACTCTGGCAAGACCTGCGCTACGGCGCGCGAATGTTGCTCAAGAGTAAAATGTATACTCTGGTCGCCGTGCTCTCGCTCGCGCTGGGCATCGGAGCGAACACGGCCATCTTCAGCCTGATCGACGCGGTGCTGCTCAGATCGCTCCCGGTGCGGGAGCCGGAAAAATTAGTCTTCTTCGGTAGAGGCGAGTGGGCGACATCGATCAATGAGTTCCCCAACAGGAACTGGGGTAGCTTTTCCTATCCTTTCTATCGGCAGGCGCGGCGACTCAGTGAAGTCTTTTCAGATGTGGCGGCGGCTCATCCGAGGTCGTGGACCGTACACGGCGCCCTCAATACAAACGGGGCAAACGGCGAACAGGTTCAGATTGAAGTTCAACCTGTCTCCGGATCCTATTTCTCCACGTTGGGAGTGAATGCCAGCCTCGGACGCCTCATCACTGACGATGATGACCGAGTTTACGGCGCGCATCCCGTAGCGGTCGTAAGTCACGATTGGTGGGAACGCCGGCTCGGCGGCGATCCGGCGGCGATCGGCAAGACCGTCACAATTGATAAGATCGCGTATACCATCATCGGCGTTGCGCCTAAAGAGTTCTCAGGCCTGAGAATCCTGGAGAAGCAGGATATGTGGATACCGCTGGCGATGGAGGCGCAGGCGCCGCCCGTCTACTGGAATGGTAGAGAGGATAAGACATATCAGTCGAACTTCCTTATCGCCCGTCTGAAAAACGGCGTGAGCGCCGAGCGGGCGAACGCGGCCGTGAATCTGCTCTTCAAACAATTCCTGCAGGAGTGGGCCGGCGCGCAAGCCCCGGCCGAACGACTAAAGGACATCCAACGGGCGAACATCGAATTGACGCCAGCCGCCAAGGGGCTTCCGGGACTTCGGCTGAGGTTCTCGCTCTCGCTGCGAATCCTGATGGCCGTGGTCGGAGTCGTACTGCTGATCGCATGCGCCAATGTGGCCAACCTCCTGATGGCTCGCGCTGCGGGGCGGCAGAAAGAGGTTGCCGTGCGATTGGCCGTGGGCGCAGGCCGCGCGCGCCTGATCCGGCAGTTGCTCACTGAAAGTCTGTTGCTGGCCGGCCTGGGCGCAGCCGCCGGAATCGTTCTGGCCTGGCGCCTCAGCCGTATGCTCCTCCTGATGGCATCCCGAGGTCCGGAAGCGCTGCCACTGGACTTAACGCCCAACTTCCGCGTCCTGGGCTTCACGCTTGTGGCTTCTATGCTCTCGGCTCTGATCTTCGGAACGGCGCCGGCGTTGCGCGCGGCTCGGATCGAACCGAACTCTTCGCTCAAAGGTGGGAAGGGCGCCGCGCAAGGCGTGTCGCAGGGCCGATTCGCCAAGGCGCTTGTCGTCGTGCAAGTCGCGCTCTCGCTCCTGTTGCTGGTCGGGGCGGGCCTCTTTGTGCGCACGCTGATCAATCTGCAGAGTCTGCCCTCCGGCTTCAATCAAGAGAACGTCCTGCTGGTCAGTACTGACATCAACGCGGCCGGTTACCAGGGCTTTCAACGTAGCGCCTTGGTCCGCGAGGTGGAAGAGAAGGTGAAGGCCGTCCCTGGCGTACAGGCGGCTTCATTTTCAATGGTCGTCTTCAACCAGGGATTTTGGCCGGCCACGATCTTCACCCGCGATCTCAATGCGCCGGGAAAAGAAAGCCGGGTTATCAGGAACAACGTCGTCGGCCAGGACTATTTCACCACCATGGGAATCCCGCTTTTAGAGGGTCGCGTGTTCGGCCCGCAGGACACGAACCAGGTCCGGCCGGTGGCGGTAATAAGTGAAACATTGGCGCGACGGTTCTTTCCCGGCGGCTCTCCGCTCGGCAAGCGTTTCGGCATGGATAGGCCTGAAAGCATCGATCAGTTCGAAATCATCGGCGTCGTGAAAGACTCCAAGTACATGAGTCTGGCGGAGCGGCCGGAACCGAACGCATATTACAGTCACTCCCAGATACCATCTTCTTACCTCCACAACCTGGTGATTCGTTATGCCGGCTCGGCTGACGCGGTCATCCCGCAGGTACGGCGGGCGATCCTCGAGGTCAACCACAACCTGCCCATTGATAGAGTCATAAGCTTGTCCGACCACATAGGCCTTTCGCTTGTCCAGGAAAGGCTGGTGGCGCGGCTTGCGACCTTCTTCGGATTACTCGCGTTACTGCTCGCCTGTGTCGGGTTGTACGGCGTCCTGTCCTACGCCGTCGCGCGGCGCACGAATGAAATCGGCATTCGAATGGCGCTCGGAGCCATGCGCGGAAACGTGATCTGGCTGGTGTTGCGCGAGGCGTTGGCGCTGGTCGGCGCCGGCGTCGTGATCGGGTTGCTGGTGTCGCTTGCGGCCACGCGAACAGTCTCAACTCTGATCTTCGGATTGAGGCCGAACGATCCGCTGACAATCGCGGCGGCCACGCTGCTGCTGCTCGCAGTCGCCGCATTGGCCGGCTACCTGCCCGCGCGCAGAGCGGCGCGCGTCGATCCGATGGCGGCGTTGCGCGAGGAGTAAGCGCGCTCTGTTCCTCCGAAATGACTCTCTTAGTCAGGGATGGAAGGCGAAGACCGAAAAGTCCTTAATAACTTGAGCTTTGTGTAGGTGTGTCAGTCGCAACGGATAAAAATGGCCCGGAGCCCCCTCAGGCTCCTTCGACGGGCGATTGATAGCCTGAGGGAAAGATTCGAAAGGGAGAATGAAGTGAATGTCAACCTCTTCTCCGGTGATGATGACTTTCTTGATCAGGCAGTGTGTAACGGCCTGACGCTTCTCAAACGATAGTCGTTCGAGATTGTCACCCAACAATCAGACGCGCCCAGTCATTGTCGCCCAGGTCCACGCTGGCCAGTTCCAGCGGCGTCCGATTCCCACGCCGCTTGAGCCGGCGCGTGTTATGGTAGAGCGCGATCAAGGCAAGAAATTTGGTTCTTTGGGAGTCGCCGTGAAAGCCCCCAATATCTTGTGCTATCAATGTGCGAAAGCTTCGTAGCCGCTTACGACCGGGTTTCAAAGAAAATACCTACCTCACCTTCTTGGCAGAGTAATCGGCACCGGCCTGATGGATTACCACCTGCGTTACCTGACCATTGTTGTCTTTGATAAACGTAAAAGTAACTTGTTTTTCCTCATCTCGCACGAAAATGACATTTTCAGCAGAGGCAAATATCTCAACCTTTCCCTGGCGAGTTATCTCCACAAAAAACTGAGCGCCTTCGCGGCTGAATTTGAGGGTGAGATCAGGTCTAATCTCGTATTCCCCGACATAAGCATCAAATATTTTTGGATCAAGCGTGATTAGTAACCCCCACTTAGGCGGTATTCCCGCTCACACATATGTCAGCCCGGTTGATCCTTGGATCAACAGCTCGCCTTGGAAGTAAAAAAAGATCGATGAAAGGTCGAAATTTGTCGGAATGCTAAAATAATACTCGCTACAATGACTGAGAGTCGGTTCTATTGCGGACATAAGAGAATATTTTTGCGCTCTCGTGAGATGGCTTCCGAAGTCCGGGTTCGAGAACGATTCGCCTAAAAATTCTCCACCCGACCAGCCACGTCAACAGGTTTGGTATTTATCATCTCGAACTTGACCGCCAGCCACCGGCGATTGACTACAAATTGCCGATTCTCTCTGTTTAACTTTGGCGTGGCGGATTTCGGGCGAATCGTTGCATGGGCCCGGTAAGCTTCGAAGAGATTCAGAGTCCTTTCGGGTGCCTGGATTGATATGACAATAAATTAGTCAATCCCGGCTTCTGAAAGGACACAGCCATCGAGATCGCGTCAGCGTTCTTGAGTGGAAAAATTACACTCTGCCGCTCGCGCCTGTTGACTACGCCCCAGAGCCGATGGGGGCTGATTTCTGGTTTTACGAAATAAATGCGATACCTGGCGGCGGCATTGGTGTGCAGTCCATGACAGATGGCCTACATCTCTTCGGCCGTATCAACTACGACAGGGACCAACTGTTCATGTTCCACTGCGGGGCAGAGGCGACTTTCGAACTGCAGCCCAATCGGCGGCCGCCGTCGCCAACAGGCCGCTATAATTCGTCCCCGCATGTGGAGTTGTTTGGAGACATTAGCGGATGGACTAACTCAAAAATCTGTCCGTTTGAATGTGACGACAAATGGTGTAAATGCACTCTTACCCTGCGCCAAACAGCATTGCAATGTGTCCCCTCGGTGAGCCGGCGCATTTGAGAAAAAAGCGCTCATGGTTGAAGAATCCTCCCAATCAATCGGAGAACCTCTGCTTCGCTACTTATTGCGCAATTTGTCGAGCCGTTGCTCGGTCTACAAACACGCCCATATGGTCAATTATGCTGGCGGCGCCGGAGCCGAAACTCAGGGTGTTATGTGAAAGTACAATATGAGAATAACGGAGAGAAATGCGCCTTGACTCTCTTGTAACTGGAGACTGTAAGCTCTCTATGGTTCAATTTCCCGTGGAGGTGAGAAAAAGTGAGGCGACCGATCGGATCTCTATTGATGGTCATATGCGTCCTTAAGATCACTTTTGCGCCCATATTTGCCGAGGACTGGCCTGAATGGCGCGGCAAGGGGCGAAACGGTATCTGGACCGAGTCTGGCATCCTGGATAAATTCCCCGAGAAAGGATTGACCGCAGTCTGGCGCACTCCGATACACGGCGGCTTTGCAGGACCGGCCGTTGCAGCGGGTCACGTATTTGTAACGGACTTCAAACGGTCTTCCGGAAAGAAGGGGATGGAGCGCGCCCTTTGCCTGGATGAGAAATCCGGCAAGATTCTCTGGACGCGCGAGTGGGACGCCGACTACCAGGGCATCAGCTACGACACAGGGCCACGGGCAACGCCGACCGTTGACGGCGACCGGGTTTACATTGTCGGGGGGAGCGGTACGCTCCTCTGCCTCAACGCTCGAACGGGCGACGTGATCTGGCGAAAAGATTACGTCAAGGATTACAGGATGCAGATGCCGACTTGGGGAATCGCGAGCGCGCCCCTGGTCGACGGGGACCGCCTGATCGCCATTGTCGGCGGCCAGCCGGATGCCAAAGTGATAGCGTTCGACAAGATGACCGGCAAGGAAATCTGGCGGGCGCTGCCCTCTGATTCCGAACAGGGTTATTCTCAGCCGGTGATCGTCGCGGCGAGAGGAACCCGGCAGTTGATCATTTGGGATCCGACTGCGGTCGTCGCGCTCGACCCGGCAACGGGCAAGACCTACTGGCAGCATCCTTTCCGGATCAATTTGGGCCTGACGCTGGCGACGCCTGTCTTCGACGGGTCGCGCCTGTTGGTCTCTTCCTTCTATAACGGCTCGATGTTGTTAGATCTGGCGAAAGAAAAGGCTAGCGTGATCTGGAAGGGAAAAAGCAATAGCGAGATCAATACCGATGGCCTGCATGCAGTCGTTAACACTCCGGTTATCGATGGAGACTACATTTACGGAATTTGCAGCTATGGGCAGTTCCGGTGTCTCAATCTGAAGACCGGGGAGCGCATTTGGGAAACGATGGAAGTGACGAAAGAGAAGGCCCGTTGGGCATCCGGGTTTATCGTACGCCACGGCGACCGTTACTTCATCAACAACGATCGGGGTGAGCTAATCATCGCAAAACTATCCGCGCAGGGCTATCAGGAAATCAGCCGAACCCAACTGATCAAACCCACTTCCAATCCGGGGAACCGCCGCGAATTGGGCGCGGTGAATTGGTCTCATCCGGCATACGCAAACCGCCACATCGTCGCGCGAAACGATGAAGAGATTATCTCTGTGTCGCTTAAGTAGACCCACGGGAACGATTCGCACTAGGGCGGCATCACTCCGAGTTCGCCATGGCGTCGTGCTCGGAGCCGGCGGGAAATAGTAGTTATAGAGGTAATTCCCGCCATGCTTTGCGGAAGGATAAAACCGGGTTGATTGCGCATGTTTATAAGCGCGGGTGTCAATGTAAGTAAGGCGCAACCACTTTGCGCCAGATGTCGTAGCCCTCTCGATTCATGTGCAAACCATCCTGGATAAACAATTCCGGGCGCGGCTGTCCAGCCTGGTTAAGCATCGGCGGAAAGACATCAATAAAAACTAGATTCTTGCCCGCCGCCGCATAGCCGCGAATCAACTCGTTCGTCGCGCGCATCTGCTCCATCAACTTCACGCGCGCCAAACTAGGCTTGATTGAGATAAAGGCAATCTTCGCGTTCGGCAGCTTCTCTCGCACGCGGCTGACAAAAGCTTTGTAATCCTCGAAGATCTGCTGCGGCGTCTTCCCGGCGGCCAAGTCATTATCACCAGCGTAAAGGACGACCATTCGGGGCTGGTACGGGATGACAATACGATCAGCGTAGTAAGTAGAATCGGCGAGTTGAGAGCCACCAAAGCCACGATTGATGACTTTGGTATCGGGAAAATCCTCTGCCAGATCTTTCCACATGCGGATGGAAGAACTGCCGACAAACACGACTGCGCTTTTTGCAGGCGGGTTCTGACGATCTGCCTCTTCGAATTTCTTGATGTCGGCTTCCCAGCGGTTAGGGGAAGCGGGAGTTTGTTGCGCCGAGACAGCGGCGGCGCAAATTATCAGGCAGCAAAAGCCTATCAACAAAGTGCGTAGCTTCATCATTTCATTTCCTCCATGGAGGCCACTTTGGTATGTTCAACTGGCGCCTCTTACTCAATTTCCAAACCCCAACGGCCCTGCTTGTGCAGGCGTATGTAACTCAAACTCCTTCGGCGGTTCGGCTCCCAATAAATTCTTCACAAAGTAATCCCACCGGCGACGTGTCATATATGCCTCGCTGCCGAAACCGTGCGGGCGATTGGGGAACATGATCAGATCGAAATCCTTGTTCGCCTTAATTAGCTCGTTTACCACTAGCAGCGTGCTGTAAGGCGGCACATTGTTGTCCAGCGTGCCGTGCGCGAGCAGCAGCTTGCCTTTGAGGTTTTTCGCGATGAGTTGATTGGCCTGATTGTCGTAGTTAGTTGTACCGTCCGGCTTACGCGTCAACAAGCCCTGCCATTTCTCGGCCCAATCATCTTCGTACTCGCGGTTGTCGTGGTTGCCGGCTTGGGCCACGCCGACTTTGAAAAAGTCCGGGTATTGAAACATCGCTGCCGCTGTCGCATTGCCGCCACCGGAGTGGCCGTAGATGCCTGCGCGTTCGATGTCTATCCAGGCGTAGCGTTGCGCCAATTGTTTCATCGCCGTCACCTGATCGGGCAGCGTGTTGTCGCCCATCTCGCTGTACCAAGCCTCGTGAAATTTCTTCGAACGCCAGGGCGTGCCCATTCCGTCAATCTCAACCACGATGAAGCCAAGCTCTGCAATCGCTTGCGCATCGCCACGTCCGGCGTTGAAGCTGCGACCGGCGACGCTGCCGGTCTGCGGGCCTGGGTAAATGTGATTGATGATCGGGTATTTCTTGTTGGGATCGAGATTGGTCGGCTTGAACATCAAGCCGTAAAGATCGGTGACGCCATCGCGCGCTTTGACGGTGATTGGTTGCGGGGGTTTCCAGCCTGTCGCGGTGAGCCGCGAGATGTCAGCTTTTTCCAGCGTCTCGAGCAGCTTGCCTTCTGCGTCGCGCAGGTTCGCGATAGGCGGCACATCGGGTTTGGAGTAACTGTCAGTGAAATATTGGCCCGCAGGCGAGAGCGTGATGTCATGATCTCCATCTTCGGGCGAGAGCAGTTTGAGACCTTTGCCGTCAAAACCGATGCGGTAAAGATGGCGGAAATACGGATCACGCCCCTTCTCCTTGCCGACGCCGAGGAAGTAGAGCGACCGATTCTGCTCGTCCACGCGCAGCAACTGTGTGACGTTGCCATCGCCGGTCGTGATTTGGTGTTTGAGCTTGCCGCTTTGCAAATCGTAGAGGTACAACTGTCCCCAGTTATCGCGTTCTGAAAACCAGATGATCTCATTTGAAGCGGGCAGGAAGCGCCAATTGACGCGGCCATTGCCAGACTCAAAGAAAGTTGCCACTTTCTCTTCGAGCACGTCACGCACCGTACCCGTCGCGGCATCGGCCACGCGGAACTTCGCTTCCTTGTGATCGCGCGAAGTAGAGACAAAGGCCAATTGCGTGCTGTCCGCGCCCCATTGCACATCGGCCCACACGCCGCCGCAAACGATGTGGTCGCAGAGCGTCGAGCGGTGCGGATCGGCAGGCATCTTCAAGCGGACGACACGCGCGGCGTCTACGTCAATAATGACGCGCTCGATCGTAAAGATTTTGTCGTCGCCCGGCAGCGGATATTTCCAGGCCTGCAAGTTTGGATGACCCACGCGCGTGTCTACCAGATACATTTCACCGACGCCGCGCCCATCGTGTTGAAGGGTTGCGATCTTCTTTGAATCGGGCGACCAGGCGACGACTGGCGCATCACTTTTCGTCCAGCCCGCATTATTGGTCGCGTAACCGAAGTCTTTCACACCATCGGTTGTGAGCTGCGTCTCTTTGCCGGTTGCTACGTCACGCACCCAGAGATTGTAATCACGAACAAAAGCCACGCGCTTTCCATCAGGCGATGTCGCCATCGAAGGTGCGCCAGCAAAGCCACCGCCACCACGACCGCCGCGCTGCCCGCCTGTGCGATTGCCGCCGGTATCTGCTGTAGCTGTGCATTGATTGCCTTGTACGTCACATGTCCAACGCCGCCGCTCCACATTGAAGGAGATCGTCTTCCCATCTGCCGAGAAATCAATCTGCTGGAAGGGGAGTTTGAACGCGTCGTACTTAGTTCCCGCTGCCGTTGAAAGCGCCGCCGCGACTTTGGCGTGGTCAAAGGCCGGGCCACGCGTGCCGCGTGCGGGGTCAACCAGCATAAACTCATTGCCATTCTCGGTCGTCACCCGATACCAGAAACGTTCGCCTGGCAACCATGTTGCCCGCACGCCCGCGCGCAGCACCAGCGGGTTAGTGTTATAACCCATAGATTTCTCAGCGCGCGCATAGTCGTCAGCCGTGAGCGCGCGTTGTTGCGCTAGGCAAGCGACCGCGATCAGCAGGCTTGCTGCCGCGACAGCGAAGATTCGAAAGGAAAGGTGACGTAAACTCGCTAGCATGATTGATTCTCCAATTGTGATCTTATATTTCGTAACAAATCGTATCCCGTTGCTTGAACGTTCGCTCGTAGAGCTTGGCTGGGCGTTCAAGGCTGGGATAGTGGAATCGTTGATAACATAACAGACGCTCGCAGCTTTTGATAGATTTCAAAAAAATGGCTTTCTTGGTAAAGCTAGAGGGAAAAGCCTTGACCCCATACTAAAGCACAGGGTTCATACTGAAAGTGTAGAAAGGACGAGCAAAGATGAAAGTCGGACAGCTTGCGGCAGCCGCCGGAGCGAGCGTGCAGACCATTCATTACTATGAGCGCAGAAAGCTTTTGCCTGCGGCGCAGCGGCTGCCTTCTGGCTATCGTGATTATCCGGCGGAGAGCGCACCGTGCAGTTGATTAAGCGGATGCAGGAGTTCGGCTTTACGCTGCGCGAGTTGGGTCATTTCGTCCGGTTGCTGGAAACACAGCCGCACAATCCGGCAGAAAGACGCGCGTGCGTGGAAGCCAAACTTGCCGCGGTGTTTTTGAAACATATCCCTGCAGAAGCGGCAACTTTATACTTCAAGTCACACACGGCGTGGACGCTTTACCGCGCGCCAGCCAGATTCTAGCTGCCGATAGCGATGCGAACTCAGGTCGAAAGGAGACTCATATGATTGTGCCCCTTCTGCGCGCCAGCTTGACACTGTTTTGAAGATGCCAAGCTGGCGTGCAGAAGGGATACGGTTGATTGGCTTAATAAATTTCGACTCAAACTAATCGGATGACATTTTCGGCACACACAAATGATACAAACCTGTGAAGCGTAATGGCTTCCTCACAGACCGAAGCAAAGGATGTTCGGGCCGGCAGCTACGACGATGTATTGCTTGCCGCCCAACGCGAAGGTCATGGGAGAAGCTTTCATTCGTACGTTGGTCGGGAAGCGCCACAGGGTTTTGCCCGTGCGTTGATCCGCGGCCGTGAAACCGCCGTTGGGTTGGCCGTAGAAAAGCAGCCCGCCCGCCGTGGCTAGAACTCCCGTCCAGGTTTTGGCGCGTGCTGGCCCGGGTTGCGGGACTTCCCAGACGATATCGCCCGTCTCGATGTTGAGGGCGCGCAGGAAGCGCTGCCCGGTCTGATCGGGATAGCCAGTCGGCTTGCCAACGCATTCTTCCAGCGCCATGACATAGTACAGCCCCGTTTCAGGAGAATACGTGGTGGCATCCCAATTGGCGGCGTCGCTGGGACAGCCGTGGGCATCGGTGACGATCGGGCGTCCATCGGGACCGATGCCCGACGCCCAGTCGACCCGGCGCAGGAATGGTTTGGCTAGCAGTAGTTTTCCATTGGCGCGGTCGAGCACATAGAAGAAGCCGTTGCGGTCGGCGTGCAACAGTAGCTTAGAGGGCTTGCCTTTGTACGTGACATCGACCAGGACGTTGGGCTCGGTGGCATCACGATCCTTCACATCGTGCGGCGTGAATTGATAGTGCCATTTGAGATCCCCGGTCTTCGCGTCGAGTGCTAGTACACAGTTGGTGTACAGGTTATCCCCGGGTCGGTCGCGATCATCTGCATCGGGCCACGGATTGCCCGTGGCCCAGTATAGCGTATCGGTGGACGGGTCGTACGAGCCGGTCAGCCAGGTCGAGCCGCCGCCGGTGATGGGCTCCTTGCCTTGCCAGGTTTCGATGCCCGGCTCGCCTCGGCGGGGCACCGTCCATCGTCGCCAGACGAGCGCGCCAGACTCAGGCTTGAACGCGGCGATAAATCCGCGAATCCCATGATCGGCGCCGGCGACCCCGACGATCACGGTCTCGTTGACGACGAGGGGCGCCATGGTGCCACCGTAATAGTGCCGCTCGTTCGAGTCGGGCGCCATCGGGACTTCCCAAAGCAGGTTACCGCTGGCGCGATCTAGCGCCAGCAGGTGCGCGTTGTCGGTCACGAAAAAGATCTTGTCCCGCAGAAGGGCAACGCCCCGGTTTGTGCCTAGCCTTGCATCACCCACCATCCCTGGACTGGGCGGACGCGAGTAGTGCCACAGCGGCGCGCCGGTGAGCGCATCCAACGCGTAGACCTGGTTTGGGCCCGTGACGTAGACCACGCCATCCGCGGCCAGCGGCGTCACTTCCAGGCCGAAATAAGAAATCGGGAACAACCACTTCAACTTCAGCGAAGCCACGTTCCCCCGGCTGATCTGCTTGAGCAGGCTGTAACGATTTGCCGAGTCGTTGCCGTTATACGTACGCCAGTCGCCCGGTTGCGGCGGGCCCCAGACAGGTTTCCGATGGGAATCCGCTACAATCGGGGGGCCTAAGATCGTGTCGTTATTGAGACGGCGAAGGTATCGCACAAGCAATGCCATTTCGTCGGCGGAGAGATCAGCGAAGGAAGGCATGCCCGCGCTGACATTGCCCCGCTCCAGATACGCACGCAACTGCTCGGCAGACTGCCGGGCGACGCGCGGATTGCCTGCTAGGCCGGGCCCCTTGGCCGTCCCGCGCGCCTCTTCGCCATGACAGGCCGCGCAGTGCTTGACGAACGCCTGCGGGGGAGATAATTGCCGTGGGGAAAACAAAAGAAAAAGAGCCAGGATAATCATCGATTCGCTCCTGCTGCGATCCGAGCGCGCCCATCGGCTCAGGCCGGTCGCACGCTGAAAACTTATGCTGGAGAAGTGAGGCCATTGAGAGCACGAGGCGTAACAAGCGCTCGACCAACTGCGCATCGCGCGGCTCGAGGTTGGACTACTTAAGGCGCTGGATGAGCGCCTCAATCTCGGACGGATCAGTTTTCGGAATGTCATCGCGCTTGGCCATCCTCGGTCGCCTCGGGCGCAGTCTAGGCCAAGCGCAAGCATCGGCCAAGTCAGAATCGGATCGGATTCCCTTTTGTCACGCCGTGCCACCGCAGGGAGACGTTTGTCTGGAGATGCGAAAACGGATTTGCCGCTCAGCCGCGAGCTGCGCGAGAATCACATGGTTTCAGCGACTGATGCGCGCCGCTCGTCGACATGAAGGCGGCGTGTTATGCCGTTTCTTCACTGAAGCAGAGTAGATATCCGTCGACATCTTCAACATAGAAGTCCTTGCAACCCCATGGTCTCTCTTCGAGTGGTCGAATGATATGGGCTCCCTTCGACTTCAATTCATCGAATAGCGCCTCGATTCCTCGACCCTCGACATAGGCGTCGAGGCGCTCGTTCTGTTTGCGGTGAGTCCGATCCGCAACGGTTTTCGGGGCGCATTTCAGATGGATCGAGAAACCGTCACGGCTAACGCTCGCATAAAACGACTCGTAAACAAAGTCAGGCTCAAAGCCTAAACGGTCGCGGTAATAGCCGATAGCTTCCGACAAGTCATTGACAAGGAATTGTGGCGCCAGGCAAGTTATCTCTGTGACGGCTTTGAGTGATGGACTCTTCATTGACGCTCCTTCGTATCCACTTAACCGGCATAACGCTTGAGTGTAAGCCTTCGGCGGGTCGGTTTGACCTCCTGTTTGCTGCGTCAAGGTTGCTCACCGAAGGTTCACGATCGTTGAAAACCGCACGTATCCCCACATCTCTGGACGATGCATGTCTATGACTCCTTGCGGCGACCAGACCCAATTATCTTCTTTTGTGTTGGAGATTTTACTGTACTTGCCATCTACGATTTCGTGGCGCCACTCTACACGCGAGAAATTGATACGCCATTGATCTCCATCTTTGGGCGGCGCAGGTTTGTGCGCGTACTCAGCCAGAGCCTTCCACGGAATCGCCATCTCGACCGACCAGCCTTTATCTAGGTCGGTCGTATCGTTCAGTGTTCCAGTAACTTCGACCGCTGTCTTCAAACCGGCAATATCCCAACTGTTCTGCGCCTTGCCGCCGTCTATGTATGGCTTTGGCAAAAACAGGTCCCAGGCGGTGTTGAGCGCGTTGATTTCCAGTTCGTAATATTCGTCTCTGTCGCCATTGGGATCAATGAAGACCTCAAAGTCGTTGTCGTGAAAGATCACCGAATCACGTTTGGTCAATGTCGCCCAAACGTGTGGCTCTTCCAAGTCAGCGCCGATGTAGAAATATTGATCGTCCCACAACATCTTCGCCCGTGTCGTGAAGCGCGGATGCGGACGAATGTCGCCTTCGATGTCAACGAACTTGTCCGTCGCCGGAGCGTCGCGCCACGATGGTTCATCAAGCTTGCCGTCAATGACGATTTTTCCCGCAGCTCGATAACAGACATATTCTTTCGGCTTTGACGATCCGGCCATCGCCGCAACGAATGTCACAGCCAGCGCGAGAACAAGCAGACTTCGCATAATGAAGCTACCCCGGTTGATCTTTCGTCCTGATTTTTGTGAACCTTCGGCACGCTGGCGGGATAATAAGCGCCGACGCGCCGAAGGCTCACGCTTGAGTTGACCGGGTTGCCGCCGGTCAGCGAGACCCATCGTGGCGCCGAACCCGCTTGATGAGAAGCTCGCAGGCGGCAACTCCGGTCCAACGATTCGTTCGGCGGCATGTCAGTCAACTCCACCTGCCCTGCAACTCACTCAGCCAGTGATCCCCGCCCCGCGGAAGCACTTCCAGGCGCCGTCCGGTAGCTTCTTGTACACGATGAGCACCGTGCCACGAGCGTGCACTGGCGCGCCACCCGGCGATGTGACGAACGAGGCGGTGTACTGACGCCACTCGACGGCCCAGCCACCATCCAGGAACGTCATGTCCTTGGGTTCCGGGACGTAGCTCAGCACCTTGAAGTCTTTGTTAGCGGTTTGGCGTTGGTTGCTCGCGAAGATCACTTGCTTGCCGACTTCTGCCGGCGGGACAGGTCCAATACGCACGGCGTCATCGGTATAAGAAGCCGTCAGCGCCACAGGATCTCGCGACACCGTGGAGGAGATGTCCAGCTGGCGGAGCTTCTCGATGCCGGCCATATCTTGCGCCTTTTTATCGGTTTTCTGTGTCTGAGCAAAAACCGGTGTGTCAACTCTAGTGGCCCATACCACTAGACCTACAAGAAAGAACAGGACTCTCAATTTTGCCATCTTTGCCTCCCATAGTTCCAAGCCGCCGAACGACACCGTTCACCTGCCGCGGAGGCTGGTGAGACGTTGAACCCTGAAAAACCGTCATGCCGCCGCGGTCAGGTGCAACGGCTGGTTCGGCCTGTCTGCCAAGCGCCGTAGCGGCTACGCCTTGGCTTTCTGTTTTGCTTTACGGCTTGGCGTCGAGAAAGTCGTTCACCATCGGCACGATGACGGCCATGCGCTGCATCAGCGTGACGTGGGTGGTGTTGGGCAAGATGGCCAAGCGCGAGGCGGAGCGCGGCCGCAGGTCGCCGTGGACCTCGCCGCCCTTCAGCCGGAACATCTCCGCGACGTGCTCAAGCCGGATGCCGTCGGCGTCGCCGAAGATGAAGAACATGGGCAACGTGGTGGCCTTCAGCTTGTCGGCGCCAAGGTCGTGCCCTTTCGAAGCCGTGGCGAGCATCCGTTTGACGAACTTCGGAAAGTCGTCCGGCGTCGGGCTCAGCTTCTTGTACTCGACTTCGATGGGCGAGCCATTGAAGGCTTCCGCCGAGAGTTTCGAGATCGCGTCGAGCCCTTCCTTGGCCATGCCGTCGCGGCGGAACGCGGACGAAATGACGACCACCTTCCGCACCTTGTCCGGATGGCGGACCGCGCACGCCATCGCCACGCCGCCGCCCATGCTGTAGCCGATGAGGTCCGCTTTGGGGATCTTGAGATGATCGAGCAGCGCCGCCACATCGTCGGCGAGGTTTTCCTGGCTGATGTCGCGTTCGATGTCCGCCGTGCGCCCGTGGCCCTGCATTTCGACGGCGATCACCTTCCGCGTCTTGGCGAGTTCGGCGACCCAGCCGGTCCAGTTGTTGGTGATGGTCATGAACGCGCCGTGAAGCAACACCACAGGATCGCCGCTTCCGTGGACTTCGTAGTACATTTTCAGCCCGTTGACCGGCGCGTAGCCCGTCGTTGGCTTTTCCTGCGCCGATACGACAGCCGGCACGAGCATCATCAGGAGTAAAGCTGTTGTCTTCATGTTTGGTGTAAACTCCCATTCTGCCGAACGCCCAGGTTAACCCGCGTTGTGCGGCGCGAGTTGCGTGCATTACAGACCAGACCCGGACGCCGCACACGTCGGGTTGAACCGCTTGTTAGGCCCAGCACTGTGACTACGCGTCCTTGCGAGCAATAACGAGTTGCATTACCGATAATGCAGTGTGCCAACCCGCGGTCAATGATGCAATACCGGACTTCCGTTGCAGAGTTACCTACAGTTGTCAGTGCCAGTCGTAGCCACACCACAAGCATTGCTTGGCCTGAGGCGTGGCGACAACACGCGTGCATTCGGGACACCGAGCGATGACTATTAGGGTGGAGTGCGATGCTAAAGAGCGTGTCTTCTAATTGGGGTGGCCGGGGCTGGACCGCAGGGAAGCCCCGGTGACGTTTGACGTTTCTGTAGGAAAACCGGGGCTTCGCGAGTACGCTCCAGCCCCGGCCACCCACTGTTCTCGAATTGGAAGACATGCACGAAGAGCTGAATTCTTGCGAATCCAGCTACAAGAGGAACAACGGCGAAGAGCTCCACTCACGACTTTCACTCGTCACCCTTCAGCCAGCACATCATCGAGCAGCTTGTAGCTCATCTCCATACCATCAGTCATGCCAGTAGAGAACGCCGCGTCGCGGTCGGCCTTCGAAGCAAACTTGATCGAGGTCGTCACGGTCGTGACACCGTTGGCCTCCTGGAAGGTGACGGTGACAATATAGGGTAGGGTCACCATTGACGCCCCATTTAGCCAAAATGGCATTGCGCAGTGGTTCAGAATCTGTGGCTGCGGCCTTGGCGTCCGTGTGGACTTTTCTGTCGGCAAGGCGATCCTGTTCTGAGAACAGGGCGGGGTAGTTGTGCCAAATGTAGCTAGCTACTTCGGAGCGATCATCGTATTGATTCTTGTCCCACGCCACGTTCGCCTGAGTCTTCCGAACTGAAGGTGCCCCGAGTCGATTGGGCCTAACGCTGACCTTCAGCTGCGGCGCGCGAACAGCATCCGAACTGAAGGAAAGAGATTGCTTGAGAACCACGCTATCGCGCCGTCAGCTGCAAGGCTTTGTTCGGCGGCGCGTTGAGCGTAAACCCAACGACTGGTTAGGCTGCGACCTGCTGTAGTTTCTACCTATTCCCAGTCCTTCTTTAGCAGCAATTCTTCAATCCTGTAGGCATGAAACATCTCGTGGTTCAGCACATGCCGGAA
>Ga0137368_10002598_pt1 | contig 19381 bp, 10 predicted proteins | sample SagtaG_13_FD_104917 | JGI IMG/M metagenome (GOLD analysis project Ga0137368, IMG submission 104917) | Vadose zone soil microbial communities from Sagehorn Ranch, Mendocino, California, USA - Sage1_L_100_16 metaG | ecosystem: Environmental > Terrestrial > Soil > Vadose zone | place: USA...
CGCGCCGAAGCTGTGACCCCATAATCCGAACTTGCCGTTCGTGAACCCCATCTGGCGCACCGCGTTGACGGCGGGAACGACGCACTTCTCGAACGAGTCTGCCGTCCGTCCCACTTTCACTTTGACGTTCGGCATCAGCATGGCGTAGCCGTGGCTGATGAACATCTGATCGCGCGCGTTGAAGCGATTGCGGCCGGGCGTGAGCTTTTCGTATACCCACGTGATGACCGGAACTTTGTCACTCGGACCCAAACCAGCGGGCTTGTAGAGCAGTGCTCCGAGCCGCTCCCCATCCGCGTTGTCGAAATAGAACAACTCCGGCTTGCTGAAACTGAAGCGCGCCAACTGCGGATTCAAGTTCGTGATACGCGTGCGTTGCCCGCCGGAGGCAAGGACCCAGAGATCGGCTGGCCGTGTGGCGCTTTCGATTGGCGCGACCACACCGGCAACGGCCGCCTGCAACCGCCCGAACGACTCTTCGCCGCGCGCGATGGGCTCGAGCTTTTGATCGGCCACCGTATACCGATAGATGGCTTCTTCGTACGTCGTGTTATCTATCGTCCGGAAAAACAGCGTCGTGCTGTCGGCGCTCCACACCGGCCCGCTGACCTGGTGCGTGAAGGCGGTCGTCAGATTCTTCGACGATCCGTCCATCTGGACCACGTAGAGATCCATGAAGGGCTGCGCCGTTGTATACATCCCCGGCTTTACGGGCTCGATCTCCGGGTCTGTGACAGAAGGGTCGGCGACAAGCGTCGCAAAGCGCGTGCGATCCGGCGCCCATACAGGGTCGCCAATGGAGAGCGTCAACGACTCCTGCCAGGGCTTCGGCTCGCTGGCGCCGTCGATCGGCATGACCATCAGCCGGCCACCGCGGACGTATGACATGCGCTCGCCGTCCGGCCACCACGAGAAGCGGCCACGTTCTGTGAGCTTGCGCGCGGGCTGCGATGTCGTCGCCGTACCCGGCACGGTCAGCACGAACGTGTCGTTCTGCTCCTTGCCGATGACGCCGAGCGTCTCGGGACTCGGCGCTACGTAAAGGATGTGCCTGCCGGCCGGCGACATCTGAAACGAGCGCAGAATGATCGGCTGCGGAGTCAGCATTGTCGCCGCGCCGGTCGTCACATCGATTGATACGAGCTTCGCTGTATCGGTATCGGTGAAGAACTGATCGCCGGGAATGCGGGCATCGGTGTTCTTGACCGATCGCACGCGATACGGTGCGGGCGGCGTTTCTGGCAACGCAGCCGCGACGACGACAGCCTTTCCTGACGGATCCCACTGCGGCGCCATCGTGATGGGCGCGGTGAATGTGTCGCCGACGGGCGTCATCTGATCACGCTCGGGATCCCAAATGACCGTGCGTCCGGCGCCCTTCTCTTCCCGTATGAAGGCGAGACGCCGGCCGTCAGGCGACCAGACGGGAAAAGAACTGTGGACGGTGCCGGATGACAGGGCGCGCGGGGCGCCCGGCTGCGCACCGAGGGCCTGCACGAAGACGTGGCCGGTGGGCCGTCCTTCCTGCACGTTCCACTCGTCGTCCATGTCGGTGAGAACGTAGGCAATCCACCGCCCCGTGGACGACAGTGCAATGGGCTGGCCGCCAGCGAAGGTCCGGACCGCCAGCATGTCTTCGACGGTGAAGCGCGCCGGCGCCTGCGCAACCGCGGCTGTCGTCGCCGCGAGCATCGTGCACAAAACGATCGACGACGACGTGCGCATGCGCATGGTGCCTCCTGATCCCGCTGTTAATGTCGACCGCGCTAAGGGAATCTCACAATTTCAAGAACCCATAACTGAAACTGAACTTTGAACTGGGAACTGGAAATTGGAAACTAGGAAGAGTTCACGCTCCCTACTGTGTTGCCGGGCGCCGGTTGACTGGCAGATCGAGCTTCGCGCGGTCGACGATCTGTCCGTTCTTGATCACGCTGTCGATCTGCTTGGCGTTTTGAATATCCCTTGTCGGGTCGCCGCGGAGCAACACGAGATCGGCCAGCTTTCCCACTTCGATCGTGCCAAGCGTTTCGAGCTTACCGAGCGCGCGCGCGGCGTTGCGGGTCGCGATCACCACGACATCGGCCGCACTGATGCCGCCGGCGGCGAGCAACTCGAGCTCGCGGTGAAGAGCAGCGCCTGACGTCTGATCGGTGCCGGTCGCCACGATGTCCTTTCCGACTTGGTTGAGCCGCTTCAGGTTGTCCTGCGCGACCGGTGTCATGACTTTCATCCAGGCGGCCCACCGGTTTTCTTTCTGCGTCGCCGATTCTTCGGTTTTGAGACGCTGCCGTTCATCCGCCTCGAGGATGTCGCGGTAAAGGGGCTCGTCCAGAAATTCGGGATGATCGGCCAGCCGGCTGTAGTTCTCGCCAATGGTCAGCGTCGAGACAGTCGGGACGTGCTTGACCGCCATCATGTTGAGGTATTCCTGGCTGACCGGCGCCTGGATGACCGGGTGCGCGATCGTGTCGGCGCCCGCGTAGATTGCTTCGATCGTGTTGTGCTCGTTTGAGGTGTGGATGATGACCCGCACACCTTTGCTGTGGTAGTAGCGGATGATCTTTTCGAGTAGATCCTCGGGCAGTTGATTAATCAGTGGACGCGTGCCCCAGCCGTGCTCGTCCTGGCCGATCTTGGCAAGGTCTGGTTTGGTCGCCAGATGCTCGTCGAGCAGCTTGCGGTCACCCGGCCACGCTTCCACCTTGTAGGGGCCGCCGTGACCGTTGGGACTCGCCACCGTTCCGCCGGTAGCGAAGATGCGAGGACTGACAATCGCGCCGCTCTGCTCCTTGGCGCGAAGGCCCATGATGAAGTCAGGCCGGTTGCCGGCGTCGAACACGGTCGTGACGCCGGCGTACAAATAGCCTTGGAGCGCGCGAATTGCCTCGCGCTCCTGCTCGGCGGGAGGCCGGTTGCCCCCGCGGCCGCCGCGCAGGTGGATGTGCGCGTCGATCAGACCCGGCATCAGGAACTTGCCGGTGCCGTCGATGACACGGGCGCCCGCTGGCGCCTGGACCGTCGTTCCGACCGCGGTGATCCGATTGCCGTCGATGACCACCGTGGCGCCAGGCACCGGCGGCCGGCCCGTGCCGTCGATCAGCGTGACATTACGGACGGCGATCGCGCTGCCCCCCTGGGCAAAACCGATCGCGGATGCCGCCACAGCGATCGCCGCCGAAATCCAGATGCGTCTCGTCATCAGCGCTTCTCCGATCCGCGTGGCGAGCGGACTGCTACGTTCCACGTCGAGCGAACAACTCTAGAATCGGTACCGGATCGAGACTTGACCTTCGATCGCGCCCTGGCGGCTCGTCGCCTGTCCGAACGTCGCCGGCGGATTGTTGACGTCGAGGCCGATGGTGTTGTTGACGCCGGTGACCGCTTTGTTATTCGTGGCGTTGAACACCTCTGCGCGCAGCTCGATGCGGTTCGAGCCGGCAAGCGTGATCTGCTTCGACGCACTCAGGTCGAGTGTGGTCAGCGCGGGCAAACGGAATGAGTTGCGCGTGAGCGCGGCCGGCCGGTCGCCGAATGCGCCGCCGGTTACGCCGTCGCCGTCGGCGTCAATCCCGACGACAGCGGTGTAGGGGAACCCTTTGCGCGAGCTGAGAATGGCACCGACGTTGATGCCGAAGGGAATGCGCACGTAGCCGCTGGCGGTCAGGTTGTGCGGCGTATCCTGGGCGCTCGGGCCCTGCTGGTAGCTGCGGTCACCATCGATCGTGGTCTGTCCCGGCACGAACGACTCCGTCAGCCGGAAATTGTCGACGTCGCCGCGCGCCTTGCTGTAGGTGTAGTTCACGCGAACTTCGTAGCGCGACGAGGCGCGACGCGTGACTCCCAACTTGAGCGCGTCGTACTGGGTCTTTCCGCCGTTGAACTGCAGCTGGAGGTCGCGGAACCCGGTAAAGGGGATGTTGTACGGCCCGCCCGTCCGGTTGGGCACGCCAAGCGGCCGGAGCAGGTTCGCCTGCGCGACGGTGCGGGTCTGTCCTGGACCCAACGGGAAGTACGGCGGCGCGTTGATGTCGAGCGTGACCATCAGGTCGTAGGCGCGGACGCGGACGTAGTCGGCCGACATCGCCCAATTGGGCCCGAGCTCGCGCTGCAATCCGATGGTCGAGTTGAAGAAGTACGGCGCCGTCCGTTGCAGCGTGTCGCCGATGCCCAGCGGGAAGTCGTCGCCCTCGTAGACAGGAACGGTGACGGTCGCGCGCGGCACCACGGCGGCGCCCGACGGGAACGCGGCGAGCCGGTTCGGGAACGTCGGGAAGAGCGCATCACCTTGTCGGAAGTCAATCGAGGCCTGTCCGACCGGGCCGAAGTTGGACTCGCGGTTGATCAGCGACGATTCGAGGGTGTCGTAGAAGATGCCGGTGTTGCCGCGAATCACGGTCTTGCCGGTGTTGCCCACGTTCCAGGCGAATCCGACACGCGGCGCGGCGTTGTTGTAGTCGCCCTGAATGAGCGTATCGACGTCCCACCGCACACCCAGGTTGAGGGTGAGGCCGCGGGTGATTTCCCAATCGTCCTGGGCAAAGAGCGCACCCATCGTGTCGGTGAAATTCAAGCCGGAGGTGCCAAAGCTCTGCGTGTACTGAAACGGGTAGGTCGCGGGATTACTCGCATTGAACGGGAACGGCGTGCCGGCGGCGAAGGTGTACGTTCCCGCGAAGTTGTTGAAAAACGTCACGAAGCGCCACGACTGGATGACGTCGCCGCCGAACTTCCACTGGTGCGATCCCGCGTGAATGGAGAAGTTGTTGACAAACTGCAGACGCTTCTCGACAAGGTTCTGCGGAAGGCTTGTCGGCGGGCCGCTGTTGCCAATGCCGGGCCGGCTGACCGAGACGGGCACGCTTGAGAAATCGGGGTTGCGCGACGCCTTGCCGTTCTCCGCCGTGAGCGGCGAGTAGCTATCGGTCGTGTTGTATGACCACCGTGCCCGCGCTTCGTTCACCTTGGTGGCGCCCAGGATCGTGACGAGCGAGGCGACCACCGTATCGCTCTGCGACTCGTTGTTCGTGCGGCGATCGAACGTGTTCAATCCGCCGATGCCGCCGTTCTTGCTGCCGTTGCGCGTCAAGCTATAGCGCGCATCGAGGACGTTGTTCTGAGTGAAGCGGTGGTCAACGCGCCCGAAGCCCTGATTGATATGCGACTGCGTGGCGAACGTTCCAGGATCGAGGACCGAGGTCACGACCGATTCGCCGTTGACTCGAGTCGACTCCCACGAGCCGAAGAAATGCGTCCGGTCACGCACGATCGGCCCGCCGAGCACGCCACCCCACTGCTGCCGATCCTGTTTTGAAGGCGGGTTGCCGGTAATCGGGTTGTCGCCGACCAGCCGTGTCGGACGGAAGTAGCCGAACACCGTCCCCGCGAATCGGTTCGTACCACTCTTGGTCACCACGGAAATCGTGCCGGCGCCCGTCTGTCCGGTTTCGGCCTTGAAGCCGCTGGTGATGACCTGCAGCTCCTGAATCGTCTCGAGCGACAGGCCGCTGCCACCGCCGAACGCGCCGTCGAGGGTGCGAATCTCGCGGCCGGTCATGGACACGCCGTCGGCGATGTAATTGGCAGTACGACGTCCCTGGCCGGCGAGCGAGATGTTCCCGCCCGACTCCACGACCTCTCCGGTCGCCTTGAGGAGCGAAATGAAGTCGCGCCCGCCTCCGGCGGGCAGGTCGGCCAGCATCGCCTCGTCGAGAATCGCGGATCGCTCGCTCTCGCGTGTGCGTACCATCGGCGCTCCGGCCGTCACGGTGATGGCCTCCTCGAGCTTGGCGACACCCAATTGGAGATCGATTTGCGGCAGCGTGTTCGCCTGGAACTGCAGGCCTTCACGCGTGATGGTCTGGAACCCACTCAGCTCCGCGGTGAGTCTCCAGTTGCCCGTGGGCGGCACCGTCGGAAAATTGTACTTGCCAAGCTCGTTGGTCACGACCGTGCGGACGAGACCGGTGTCCAGGTTTCGCAGGGTCACGGTAACCCCGGGCAGCACCGCGCCCGTGTTGTCCGTAACCGTCCCTGCCAGGTCGAAATGTGTTTGCTGCGCCAGCGCCGGCGCGAAGCTCCCACCCGCCAGGAGTCCGCCGATCAGGCAAAGGATTACAAACGTACAGCGCATGAGACCTCCGATGCGAACCACCGGCCGCAAGAGATTCGAATGTCGATAGTTTAAGGTTCGACGAGTTGGCATTCTCTGCGCGCGATCAAGGCCTGTCAAGGTGAATCGGTCTCTGCGGTGCGTTACAGAGCCTGCCTCGCCGAAGCTCGTCTCACGACAGCGAGCGAAGGCGGGGACGATTACTTCTCGCCGCCGAAATGGAACTCGAATCGGGGCACGTAACGTTCGACGGACTTGTAGGGATCGGGCCATGGCAGCGCGTACCGCTGCATGTACGCGGCGTGGCGCGCCCAGTACGGATCGAACAGGTGCGCGCGCGCAAGCAGGCAGAGATCGGCGCGCCCCGCCGCGATAATCGTATTCACGTCCATGTACGACGAGATGTTGCCGACGGCCATCGTGTTGATGCACACCTCGTGGCGAATCCGATCGGCAAAGGGCGTCTGGAACAGCCGTCCGTAGACGGGGCGCTGATCCGGCACCGTCTGACCAGCGGAGACATCGACGACGTCGCATCCCTCGCGGCGCAACATGCGCGCGACTTCCACCGAGTCGGCAGGCTCGATGCCCCCCGGGACCCAGTCCACCGCGCTGATGCGCGCGCTCATCGGACGCTCCTCGGGCCACTCGCGACGGCACGCCGCGAAGACCTCGAGCGGAAACCGCATCCGCCCCTCGAGCGTCACGCCGTACTCGTCCTCACGCGTGTTGGTGAGCGGTGAAATGAACGACGCCAGCAGATACCCGTGTGCCATGTGAATCTCGAGCAGGTCGAAGCCCGCCTCGAGAGCGTATTTTGTCGCGCGCACGTAATCAGAGATCGCCTGGTCCATGTCGCCGCGTGTCATCTCGCGCGGAACCGGACTTCGGTCAGCGAAGTACGGAATCGGCGACGCCGACACAATCGGCCACTGCAGCTCCGCTTCGAGCGGCTCGCTGTCGCCCTCCCACAACTTCAGGGTTGCGGCCTTGCGACCCGCGTGGCCCAGTTGAACCCCGATCTTGCAGTCGGTTTCGCCATGGACGAAATCGACCACTCGCTGCCACGCGCGTGTGTGATTCTCGTTGTAAAGCCCTGCGCAGCCGAGTGAGATGCGCGCGTCGCGGCCGACGGCGGTCATCTCGGCCATCACCAGCCCGGCACCGCCCATCGCGCGGCTGCCAAGATGCACCAGATGCCAATCACCGATCGCCCCATCGTCGGCCGTGTACTGACACATCGGCGATACGACGATGCGATTCGGGATGACGAGATCGCGCAGACGAAAAGGCGTAAACATCGGCGGCCGCGAAGCGGCGACCGCTGTACATCGCTGGCGCTCGGCCGCGCCTTTCGTGGCGGGCATCGCGGTTGTCCCCGCTACCTGGCGCGCCGATTCGCATTCGACAAAGGCATCGAGCTCGGCGACAAAGGCGGGGTCGCGCCGTTTCAGATCCTCGTGGGTGATGCGCAGCGATCGCGTGAGCAGCGCAAACGCAAATTGCACCGGCGGCAATCGCATGTAGCGCTCGGTGTCCTCGAACCATTGGAGCGACGCCTGCGCCGCGCGTTGCAGGCTCTCAACCTGTGGACGCCGGGACGTTTCGTACGATTCGAGGGCCCGGCGCAGGGCTGCCGGGTCGTTGCTATCGCCGTGGTGTTCGACGACGGCGCGTTGCAGCGCGACGGCATCTTCCATGGCGAGGCGTGTTCCCGAGCCGACTGAAAAATGCGCGGTATGCGCCGCGTCGCCTATCAGGACGACGTTGTCAACCGACCACGGCTGAACACGTATGGTTGGGAACTGACGCCAGATGCTCTTGTTGACCGTAAGCGGGTGGCCCTGCAAATGGTCCGCGAACAGCGCTTCGAGGTAACGGACTGTGGCGTCTTCTGTCGCGTTCTCGAGCCCGGCCGCGCGCCACGTTTCTTCGCGGCATTCGACGATGAAGGTCGACATGCCCGGCGCGTATTGATACGCGTGCACGCGCCACAATCCGTGGTCGTTGTGACGGAAATAAAACGTGAACGCCGGAAACGGCTTGCTCGTGCCGAGCCAGACGAACCGATTCGGCCGGAGATCGACCGTGGTTTCGACGGAGCCGTCCAGCAACCGCCTGATCGTGCTGTTCGCGCCATCAGACGCGACGACCAGATCGGCGTCAGCCGCCAAATCGAGAGCCGTGACCTCCCGCTCGAACACGATTTCAACGCCGGCGGTGTGCGCGTGATCGTGAAGCACGCGCAGCAGCGTGTGCCGGCTCATGCCGCTGAAACCATGACCGGTGGACGTAATCGCCTCGCCGCCATAATGGATCGCGATGTCGTCCCAATGAACCAGGTGCGCCGTGATCGCCGCAAACACCTCCTCGTCCGCCTCGGCGAGTCCGGCCATGGTCTGATCCGAGAAGACCACACCAAACCCGAACGTGTCGTCAGGACGGTTTCGCTCGAAGACGCGCACGCGGTTTCTCGGATCGGCTTTCTTCATGAGCAGCCCGAAGTAGAGACCGCCCGGGCCGCCGCCGACACAGTCGATGTGCAGCGGCCGCGTCATGCGCGTCCTCCGCTCACCAGATCGCCGCCGATGATCAAGCGCTGGATGTCGGTCGCGCCCTCATAAATGCGAAGCGATCGGACGGCTCGATACAGGCGCTCCACCGGGTGCCCCACGAGCACACCAGGGCCCCCAACGAGCTGCACGGCGTCGTCGACAATGCGCTGCGCGGCTTCGGTGGCGAAACTCTTTGCCATGGCCGCAGGCACGGTAATGCGATCGACACCGCGATCCTTCAACCATGCTGCCCTGTACACGAGCAGACGTGCGGCATCGAGGTGTGTCGCCATCTGCCCGAGCTTTTCCCGCACCAGTTGAAACGCGGAGAGCGGCTGGCCAAACTGATGGCGCGTCGAGGTGTGCGCGATTGCTTCATCCAACGCACGTGCCGCCATGCCGCACGCGGCAGCACCGACCGTCGGCCTGACGCGGTCGAGCGTCATCATCCCGAGTTTGAATCCGCGATCGAGCTCGCCGAGAACGGCGCCGGCCGGCAGACGGCAGTTGTCCAACCGGATGCGGCCCAGTGGATGCGGGGCCGACATGACTTGCGCTTCGAAGGACAGTCCGGGCGTGTCTGACGGCAGGATGAATGCGGTGATGCCTCGACTGCCGGCGCCCGGTGTCGTGACCGCGAACAGCACGTAGATATCCGCGATCCCGGCGTTCGAGATCAGATGTTTCTCCCCGTCGACGATCCAGCCGCCGGCGCCGTCACTCGTCGCGCGGGTTTCCATCGCCGCGACGTCGGACCCGGCGTGCGGCTCCGTCATTGCGAAGCCGGCCATCGCCCTGCCGGAGACAATTGACGTCAGCCAGGCGTCGCGTTGCGCTGGGGTACCGGCAATCGCGAACGCGGTGCCGCCGAGCGCCTGCAGCGCAAACACAGCATCGACGAGCGGGCTCGCACTCGCCACCGCGTCGCGCACGAGGCAAAGCGCGCGCACGTCGCCGCTTGCGACACCGTCAAACAGCTTCTCGGCCGCGAGCCGCGGCAGCCACTCCCGCGCTTCGCGACGCGCGGCTGCATCATCAGACGGCTCGGGTCGCGGCACGATCTCGCGGACGACGTACTCCTGCAGCCGGCCGGCAAGCTCGGTATGCGAGGGATCGAGGAATGCGGCAACGGTAGCCGCGGTCTCAGCTACGATCGACCGCGCAGCCCGCGTGCTCACAAGAACCTCGGCGACCGCTTCGCCCGGAAGGCCTCGAACGCCTCACGGAAATCAGGGTGCAGCATGAGCGCGGCCTGAATCTGCGCCTCTGCTTCAATGGCGGTCGCAAGGTCCAGGTGGGCCTCACGATTGAGTGCGTCCTTGGTAATCTCGATCGCGAACGAGGGCCCGCGCGCAAGCTTCTCGGCAAATTCTGACGCCGCCGAGCCCACCGCGTCATCGGGCACGACGCGGTTGTAGAGACCGATACGAAACGCTTCTTCAGCCGTGATGAAGTCGCCCGTCATCAACAGTTCCGTTGCGCGGCCGAGCCCGACCAGCCGTGGCAGGAGCCACGCCGCACCCATGTCCGCGCCGGCCAGGCCCACCTTGGTGAAAAGAAAAGCAATCTTCGCGGACGCTGCGGCGATTCGCACGTCGCACGCGGCCGCGATGACCGCGCCGGCACCGGCAACCGTCCCGTTCAGGGCGGCGACGACGGGACGACGGCACTGACGGATGGCCATCACGAGGCTGCCAGTCATACGCGTGAACTCCAGCAACCCACGGTAGTCACGGTCCACCAGTGCGCCGATGATGTCGTGCACATCGCCACCGGAGCAGAAGGCCTTGCCCGTGCCGGTCAGGACGATGGCGCGCACCTGCGATTCGGCGTCGAGGCGCCGAAACATGTCTCGCAGTTCGCTGTAGATGTCGAACGTCAGCGCGTTCAACCGATCCGGACGATTCAGCGTGAGTGTGACGATCCCGCGTTCGGCATCGTGTGCGGATTCAAACGACGACGACTGGATCACTCCGGCGGGCCTCCGCGATCGGGCGGGATGGCCGCCGTCACCTCGATTTCGACAACGGCATCGGTTGCGACCAGGCGCCGGACCTCGACGAGCGACATTGCGGGATAGTGCCGGGCCATGCGGCGTTGCCACACCTCGCCGATTGCCTTGCGGCTGCAGCGATAGACATCGATGTCGGTAACGTAGACGGTCATCCGCACCACGTGCTCCGGCCGGCCGCCGGCCGCGGATACGACTACGAGCGCATTCGCGAGCGCCGCGTCGAATTGCGCGACGAACTCCGGTGTGGTGATGCGACCCTGCTCGTCGGCGCCCACCTGGCCGGCAACAAACAAAATGCGCGCGCCCGCCGGGGCGAGCCAGCCATGCGTCCAACCAGGCGACTCGCCCAGTTCCCCGGGGGAAATGGCAACGCACGTCTTGGGCGGATTGATAGACGAACTCATTGGCAGCAATCTCTTCCTCGTGGCCGCGTCATGACAATTTCACTTCGGCGACGCCGTTCCGGACGGTCAGGACGGTTCCCGCCGGCGCCGACAGTTTCTGCAGTCGCGCGAGGATCCGTTCAGCGACCTCACCCGACGCGAGTCCTGCCGTGCCCCGCTGCGTGGGTGGCAAGGCCCGGAACAAGTCGACGGGCAACACGCTCAGCGCCTCGAGGCGCCCGTCGCGGACGCGCATGCTCGGCACGATTGCTTCCCAGATGGCATCAGCGTCTTTCCCCGGTGCGTCGAAGCTTCGCGGCATCACTTTCTGGAAGAACCCCGACGGCGACAGGTTGCCAAGCTCGCAGTTGTCGTAGATCTCCTGCGGGATCTGCCAAATCGTCTCAGCCTGGAAGTAGAGATTTCCCAAGCTGTAGAAAATTGGCAGGCCGCGGTACAGCTCGAGTGGCCGGATCACGTGCGGGCCGTGGCCGAGGAACGCATGCGCGCCGGCGTCGATACACGCGCGGGCGAACGGCTGCAGAAAATCAGCCGGCTGCTCGCGGGTCGCGCCGCTTTCGTGTGCGTGAATGGTCACGAGCACGACATCGGCTTCCGCGCGGGCGCGTTGAACCTGCTCGACGATAGCCCGTTGATCGCGGGCATCCGCCTCGGTCACGACTCTCGCCTGTGGACCTTCGCGAAAGGTGTTTCCTACGAACCGCAGTTCGCGCGCTGCGGTTGCCCCACCGCCGCCGCCGCCAGTCCCCTGCAGGAGTCGCTGTATCTCGCGCAGCGCGGCCAGACGATCCGCCGGCAATTCGTAGATGCGACGGATGCGCAGCGGGTTCAGGCCGGGCCGGCCTGGAATATCGGCGTGGGCAGCACTGGCGCCGCTGCCCTCCCGGAACGTCGACGCGCACCCGATGAGCGCAACGCGGCCGTTTGCCGTATCGACATACCGGGGCGCGCGTGCCTGTGCAAGGTTGATCCCCGCGCCCGCGGCGACGATCCCTGCGTCGCGCAGATGCCGCAGCGTGGCCAGCAACCCGCTATGGCCATAGTCGAGCGCGTGATTGTTTGCGATGGTCGTGAGATTGAATCCCGCCCAGCGCAAATCGGCAGCGATGCGCGGGTCGGCAATCAGATTCAGATCGCCGCACGCGCCAGTCTCGGCGGGATAGCCCTCCAGGTCGTGGAAGGTCATCTCGCAATTGAAGAACCCGACGTCGGAGCTCTGAAACATTTTCAGCAGTCCCACGATCTCCGGCTGCGTGAGTCCGCGAAGCGGACGCGTGATGATCGCATCGCCGCCTGCGGCAACGGTCACGGCACGGCCGCGCGCGCCGAGACGCGGCGCAACCGCCAATCCCGCCGCGGCGAACATCGTCGAGCACAGGAACTCTCTTCGTCCCGCGCCCTCACTTACGCGCGTCACTTTCACTCTCTCAGAACGAGATGCGTCCCGCGACCTGAAAGCGGCGCGGAGGGGCGGAGCCGGTCGGCTGCATGAACGTCGGAAGCGGCGTATCAGCGAGGCCCCACACGCTGTTCACGCCGCTGACGTTGAACCGGTTCGTCAGGTTGAACACCTCGAAGCGGCCCTCGAAGGCGGCGCCACCGAACCGGAAGCGCCGCACCAGGCTCATGTCGGCGGTCATCGTCGCTGGACGCCTGAAGCTGTTTCGCTCAGCGATCCGTCCGTTGATGACCGGCCGTTCGCGGGTGTTGCGATCCCCGTTGATATCCTGTCCGATGCGCGGATCGACGGTGGCGCCGGATCGTGCCCGGATGATTCCGGAGACCTGCAGATCCCAGGGCAGTCGAACGATCCCGTTGAGCGAGAACTGGTGTGGAATGTCGGTGGATCCGCGCCCTACTTCCATTTCGCGATTATTGGGATCGAGCGGCAGCGAGTTGCCGTCGCGGAAATCATCGCCATTGTTCCGGAGCCGCGACCACGTGTACTGCCCCTGCAGGCTGAACTGGTTGGCAAAGCGCCGGTTGATCTCGAGCCGCAGCGCCTTGTAATCGGACCAGCCACTCGATTCGAGCAGCCAGAGATTGCGATAGCCGCTGTACGGATAACCGTTCGGCAGGAAATCAAAAACCCCAGCTGGAATCGGTCGCCCTGGAACGCCAAAGGGACGCAGCGCATCGCCCTGCTGCGCGGTGCGGCGCGCGCCCGTCGAGTAGTCGAGGAACGGGGGAGAGTTGAGATCGGTCGGGACAATGATCTTGCGGCCACGGTTGTAACTGAAGTCCGCCGATGCGGAGAAGTTCTTCCACAACTCCCGCTCGAAGCCGATGGTGACATTGTGCGACTCGGGATGCTGCCGTTTGTCGGGCGCGAATTGAGCCGCCTCCAGATAGACGGCGCCCGGCGCGCCGGTGATGCCCGGCGGGAGGACCGGACCAGGCAACTTGTTCGGGAACTGCGGGAACAGCGCATCACCGGGCACAAACGTCACCGAGCGAAATCCATTGGCGTTCTGGTAGGCCTCAAACGCATCGATCGTGCTGAAGACGTCGCTGTGGAAGATGCCGAATCCGCCGCGAAACACCATACGCCCGTTGCTGGTGGGATCCCATGCGAACCCGATGCGTGGCGCGATGTTGTTGTGGTCGGGCACGGAAGATTCGTACTGGTAGCGGACGCCAAGGTTCAACGTGAGATTCTCGAGCGGCTTCCAGTCATCCTGCGCGAACGTGGCGACGTGCCACTCGTCGAGCTTGAGCTCACCACCGCCGTTCGGCCCAAAAAATCCCTGGCTGTAGCTCACCGGCCACGACGCGGGATTGTTCGGATCGTACGGAAACGGCGCGCCCGGCGAGAAGGTGTACGTGCCATCGAGATTGCTGTGAATCAGTCCGCCTGGCGTCGCGCTGTGCACGCTCGTGCCGACCTTCATCACATGCCGGTTGACATGCAGCGTCAGCTTGTCGGCGATCTGGATCATCCTGTCGGGCGATGTCTGAGCGGAGTAGCCGGGGAACGTGCCCTGCGATGGATACGTCAAGCCAATGCCGCCTTCGGTCAGCTTGGTCGCGGCGCGAATCGAGCTGTAGTCCTCGTCGGAATACGCGAACTTCACTTCGTTGACCGCGCGGTTCGACATCAGCATCGTGTACGTCGTCTGGACCGTGACGTCGTCGTTGATGGCGACCGTCGGATTGTCGGCGACTGTCAGCCCGCCGATGCCGGACCGTCCCGTTTCATCGCCGATGATGAACGACCCCTCGAGCGAATGGTTGTCGTTGATACGGTGGTTCAGTTTGCCCAGGAAGCGCGTGCGGTTCGAGCCAATGGGGAACGTGCCGCGGTACTTGCCGTTGTCGATTGTCGCGGTCACAACGGCTTGCTCGTCCTCGTTGCGATACTCGAAGCTCGAGAAGAAGTGCGTGCGATTGCGCGTCAACGGACCGCCGAACGTGAAGCCGGTATCCTGACGATCGTAAGGGGCGCGCAGGCCCGTCAGCCGATCTCGCGAATCCCAGGAGCCAGGTCGCACGAAGAGGAAGGCACTGCCGTGAAGGTCGTTCGTGCCGCTTCGGGTGATGACCGACACGATGCCCGACATCGACTGGCCGTACTCCGCCGAGAACTGGTTGGTGAGGACACTGAATTCCGCGATGGCGTCGAGCGACACGTCGGCTTTCTGGACGCCGTGCTGATCGCGCGTGTTGTTGAAGCCATCCAACTGGTACGACGTGTAGCGCGAGTACACGCCGCTGATCGTCTGACTCTGCGAGCCCGCGACGGCGCCGGTGGCCACGTCCGACACGCCGGAGCCCATGAGCGCGAGGTCGAGAAAGTCGCGTCCGATGAGCGGCAGTTCCTGAATCTGCTCGCGCGTGATGCTCAAGGCCTTCATCGCCTGGCCCGTATCGAGCAACGCGGTTTCGCCGACTACGGTGACCGTCTCCGTGACGGCGCCAACGTTCAAGGTCACGTTGATCACTGGCTTCGTGTTTGCGGCAAATCGCAGCCCAGTGCGACGCTGCGTGCTGAATCCCGTGAGCTCCACCGAGAGGGCCCAGCTTCCTTGCGGCGGCAGCGCGGCAAAGTAGTACAGGCCGACCTGATCGGTCACGACGGCTCGGGTGAGGCCGGTCTCCTCATTTCGTACGGTCACGGTGACCCCGGGCAGCACACCGCCCTGATCGTCCTTCACAGTGCCACTGAGGTCGAACGTGCTGACTTGTGCGTCGAGGCGCGCGACGGCCGCGACGGCCAGAAGAAGTGCCACACAGAGAAGTCGAACCCGTCCGCACCAGCGAATTCCGCCCACGCGCCCCTTGCAAGACATTCTGGCCTCCCGTGTGGTGATGCTGGCCTTCAGACAGACCGAACGCGTCCCAACATCAATTCGCCCCGTGGTTTTGCGATCGCGAGAACCAAACAGTCCGCGGCGGCGAGAATGCAAGACGGATAGTTTAGGCTTAAACAGTCGGATGCTACGGGCGCCGATTGCCATTGTCAAGGCGAATTCCGCGGCCGATCACTACTACGCGCGCCACGCGCGCGAGCCACTCAGCACGACGCGCACTTGTGATTGTTTTTCGCCCCGAGCTTCATCAACAGATCGAGCGTTTCCGGAAACGGCTGCACCCGCTGCGTCGGAGCGTTGGCCATGTCCGCCGTGCTCTGACCTTCACGATTGAGCCGCTTCACGTCGGCGCCCTTCGACACGAGATAGAGGATGCTTTCGGTGTCGCCACGCGAGGCGGCATGATGAATGGCGGTATTGCCATCGTAATCGGCGGCGTTCACGTCGGCCCCGAGCTCGTCGACGAGGTACTTGATCGCCGCGAGGAAACCGGTTGGCGCGTAGCGGTGCGAGTTGGCGGCAAAGCCTTCGCCGTACCCTACGCCCGCAGCCGCAAGCAGCGGCGGGACGCCCGGGCCTCCGACCGGCACCGGCGGCAGGCCGGAGATGTCGGCGCCCGCCTCGCGTTCGCTGTCAGCCGGCCGCGGCCGGCCAGGCGGCCGCATCGTCGGAATGCCCGGGTCTGCGCCGTAGGAAGCCAGCAACCGCATCGCTTCGACGTCGCTGGCGTAGGCGGCGCGCCAAAACGGCGTGGCGCCGCTCTCGTCGACCCCGGACAGGTCGGTGTTGAAACTCGTGAACCAGACCTTCTTCCAGACCCGCGCGTTCACGTCGGCGCCCTTCTCGAGGAGGATCTTCATCAACTCGAGATACGAGAGCTGCTGCTGCAGATAGGCCTGCGGCTGCGGGTACATCGACTTGGGACCCCACTGAAGGTTCACTACCGCGTAGAGCGGCGTCACACCCCCGTCGTTGGCAACCGTCACGTCGGCGCCGCGATCGATCAAATATTGAGCGAGATCGAAATGGCCGTTGATGATGGCCATCAGCAATGGGCTCGTCTTGTCCGCCGCGCTCACCGTATTCACATTTGCGCCGGCATCGACCAAGGTCTTGACTGACTCGACATATCCCTGTCGAACCGCGAACAGCAATGGCGTGAGACCGCCTTGAGCGCCGACCAATTCGTTGTAGCCGTAGGGACGGTCCCGGCCCGCGACGCCCGAGGGAGCGCCGCGTCCACGCTGCTGCCCGCCGCCGGCAGGCGCACCGGGAAGTCCAGCTCCCCGATCGCTCTGCACCGCCAGATTCACAACCTTGCTGGACGCCTCCAGTTGTGCGCCGCGCGCCAACAGGATCCTGATCGCACTCACGCGGTTGTGCGCCGCGGCGAACATCAGCGCGGTCTGCTCCATTGCGCCTTCACGCGCATGGACATCGGCGCCATGATCGAGGAGCACGCGAATCGTGCCCTCGTCGCCGGATGCCGCGGCAAGCATCAGCACCGTCGTGCGGCTGGTATCTACGGCGTTGACGTCGGCACTGGCGTTGATCAACGCCGCCGCCACCGCACCATGGCCCGCTTCGGCCGCAAGCGACAGCGGCGTGTAGCCGCCCAGCCGGGTCCGCGACATCACGTTGCCGCCGCCGTGCAGCAACATGTCGGTCAGTTCGATGTCCCCCTTCAACGCCGCCCAGTGCAGTGCGGTCATGCCATCACCCTGTGCAGCGTTGACGTCAGCGCCGTTGCGCAAAAGTTGGCGCACGGCCGCCCGATCGCCCGTCTGCGCAGCATCCGCGACTGGCGTGTTCGGCGCCGCCGCAGACAGGGCGATTGAACACAACACGCCAGCCGCAAAGGCGCCAAGTGTGTGTCGTGTGCCCGAGAGACCGGATCGTCGAAAGCTTCTCAATATGCTCTCCCCGACTGCGTGGGTGTTAGACCAGCGTCGCTTCGGGAGCGCTATTCAGATCGAGCGCACCGGTGCTGTCACCGAAGGTCTGCAGATTGTCGACGCCGAGCATGTGGAGCGCGCTCAGCATCGCGTTCGCCATCGGCGTGCCGGTGGGCGCGGTGATGTGCAGATTGCCTTTCAATCTGCCGTTGGCGTGTCCGGCGAGGAAAAGCGGACACCGCACGTGATTGTGAACGTTGCCGTCGCCCATGGGCGAGCCGTAGATGACGAGACTGTGATCGAGGAGCGAACCGTCGCCATCCGGCGTGTTCTTCAGCTTCTCGAGGAAGTACGGCATCAGGCTGACGTGGTACTTGTTGATCTGGTGGAACTGCATGATGCGATCTTCGCGTCCGCCGTGATGCGACGCCGGATGGAAGCCCGTACTGACGCCGCTCTTGGGGTAGACGCGTCCCGAAGCATCTCGTCCCGTCTTGAACGCAAAGACACGGGTGATATCTGAGGCGAACGCAATCGCCTGCAGGTCGAACATCAGCTTCACGTGCTCTTCGAAGTCGTCCGGCACGCCGGCTGGTGCCTCAGGCAGCTCACGCGCGTCGCCGCTGATATTGCGCGTTTCGACCGTCTGGATGCGGCGTTCGATTTCGCGGATGTCATCCAGATAATCGTTCAACCGGGATCTGTCGGATGGGATCAAGTGCGGCCGCAACCGCGCAAATTCATCGGACACCCAATCCAGGATGCTGCGATCTGCCTTTCGTTGCGCGATGCGTTGTTCGGGCGTGGCGCCGAGCCCGAATAGTTGATCGAAGACCGCCCGCGGATCCCGGACCATCGGCAAGGGTTGCGTCGCGGTGGCCCAGCTGACGGTATCCATGTAGACGCAGGCGTACCCGTACGCGCAGCTTCCGGCCTGATCGATGTTCTCGATGCAGAGTTGCATCGACGGGATCGGCGTGTCCTGGCCGAACCGCTGCGCGTAGATCTGGTCGAGCGAGGGTCCGACCTGCACGTCGGAGCCCTGCGTCTGTTTCGGATGCACGTGCGTAAGAAACACGGCACTCGATCGGAAGTGATCGCCGCCAATCTCCGACAGCTCGAGAGCCTCGGCCATCCGCGCGCTCGTGTTGCTCACAATCGTCAGATAATCGCGGTACGGCTCGAGAGCGGTCATCGCTGTCGGCGACAGATCGAACGCGCGGCCGCTCGACGCGGGCGACCACAGGTGTTTCGACGCGCCAAAGGCCGTCGCGCCAGCCGAGCCGTGCACCAGCTCGATGCATGCCAGCCGCGTTTTTTGCGACGCCGCGGTCTGCGCCAGTGCGACGCCCGCCGGCACCATCGCGTCGAGCAACGGCAGCGCGATCGTGGCACCCATGCCGCGGAGCACCGTCCGGCGGGAAATGTGCTTCCTCGAGATGAACATTACGGTCTCCTGTCGCGCCATCAGCGTGGCGCGGCTCTGATTAGCGCCCTTCGGCCGTCGTTCTACCGTTGTCTTCGACCGCGCGCATCTGAAACGCGGAGCTCGAGACGACACCCATGATGAATGCCGAGATCCGGTAGTTCTGTCTGGCGGCCTCGCGCACGATCGCGCGCACGGTCGGCATGTCCGCGGCCTCGATGCGGCGACCGAGCGCGTAGGTCATCAGGTTCTCGGTGAAGCTTTGAAGAACCACGTCCTTCCGCTTGAGCAGCGCATCGCGCAACCCCGAGACGCCGCTGATCCTGGTGCCGTCGTACAGCTCGCCGGACGAGTCGATCGGTTGGCCGTTGTCCTTGATCCGGTAGTGACCTGTGACGTCGAAGTTTTCGAGCGCCAGTCCCAGCGGATCGATCACGCGGTGACAGGAGCTGCAGGCAGGACTGGAGCGGTGCTCCTCCATGCGTTCGCGGACGGACAACAACCGGCCTCGAGTTGCAGAGCGCGCGGATTCGAGGTCCGGCACGTTCGGCGGCGGCGGCGGCGGGGGTGTCCCGAGCATGACCTCCATCACCCACTTGCCACGCAGCACAGGAGACGTGCGATCCGCAATCGAGGTAAGCGTCAGGATGCTGCCGTGGCCGAGA
>Ga0137368_10002613_pt1 | contig 19339 bp, 15 predicted proteins | sample SagtaG_13_FD_104917 | JGI IMG/M metagenome (GOLD analysis project Ga0137368, IMG submission 104917) | Vadose zone soil microbial communities from Sagehorn Ranch, Mendocino, California, USA - Sage1_L_100_16 metaG | ecosystem: Environmental > Terrestrial > Soil > Vadose zone | place: USA...
ACCAGCCGACCATTCTGGTGGGATGCCACGAGGCGTCCATTCGTGTAATCGTGGGTCTTGCGATCGATTCGACGATCACTCGATGTTGCGCCTGTTCCGTCGCTCACGTAACTTTCTTCCAGCACCGCGTGCCCGAACTGGTCTTCCACCCTGACGTCCACCGTGGTCTTGTTGGTTATACCGTTTCTTGAGTCCAGCGTGCCGTGAACAACCGTGGTTTTGAACGCCGGCGCCGTCCCGGAAAACATTGAAAATGTCTCGGTGGCCGGATCCCAATAGCCATCCTCGTAATAAAAATCTCGCGTCTTCCCTGTGCGATCCAGGATGAAGGCTGTTCTCCGGCTGGTCAAGTCCTGCCATTGTTCCTCGTAGGCGTACTGCCCAGAAGGATCATCGACGTAGTCATAGGTGATCTTTCCCCATACTCCCTCATACGAAAAGTCGTGGTACGTTTCGCGGTAACCGACCAGTTGACCGTTGATGGTATTCGTGGTCGTTTCCAACAGGAGCTGATCCGTCAATGCGGAATAGGATGTTCCTGTCACTCGCCCGCCCGCGCTGCCTGCATCATTGTCCTTGAACGGTTGTTCGCGCCTTAATTCCCCGCCGCTGGAAACCGCCGGCGCAAAGCCGTTGCCGGAAAGGCGGTTTGGAATCCGTTCGGAATAGCCATCGGGATAGGTAGCCTGATAAAGCAGATTCCCAGGTTGCGAAGCCTGATCCCAGTAAACGAACGATGAAGCGAGGGCCTTGCCGTCGGGATCCTCCACCCGCTGCACCATAGCCTCAAAGATCTCTCCAGGGGCGCCCCAGTTGTAGAATTCCTGATACACTTCACGCGCTTTGTGTTGAAGGACGTTTTCCTTGTATCGGGAAATGGTCTCGATGCGCTGGGTGTTGTTTGCCGCAAGCGCGTATTCCCGCACCTCCTTCCATTTGCCGCCGAAGCGCGTGATGGTCATGGTTCCGGCGACGCCTGCGGTTCCCTCCCACTGGGCTTCGTGCAGCTCTGTGTTTGTCCCCTGCGTTTTAGTGAAGAGAACCCTTCCCGCCGGGACCGGATCGGGATTCTCCAGACGCCAGGTTAGAAGTGGCGCCCCACTCACAGGGAACAAGCCGGTGCTGGGATCGAAGACACCGACTTGCTCCTTGGGATAGACCACAATTTCGGATTCGTTCGTTGTTCCCTGAATATCAACCAGGCTCGCCTCAAGCTCGATCTGGCGCAAATGACCATTGGTGTCGCTTATGATTCTGTTTGCGTCGCTGCCGGCGGACAGGCTCAACCGCGCCGGCGCGTAGGCGGTTGCGTCCAGGACGTCCGCTTGATAGATCAGCCGCCCAAGGGTAAGAGTCCGCCCCACCGACCCCAGACTCATCTCCCAGCGCAAACGTCCAATGGGAGTCGCCACGGAATAATTGTTTGCCGAGGAGGCAGTGGGGCCATTGAATCCTGATCGGATCGGTTCCCAATCCATAGTAATTACGCTGGACTGCAGCTTGTTGGATTTCGGAGGTCGCATCATGAAAGCGCCGCCGGAACGGGGATTAGCGGGTCGACCCGGACTGCGCGTCCCTATCGATGCGTCGCGGAAAGGAGGTGATTTGGTTCCGACGCTTAACCCCAAGGCTGCCGCTCCTTCTCCAGGGCAATTGCCTGATAGATCGCCAACCTCATCGGTATCCATTAACTTTGGATTATCCGGCGTGGGGTCTCCGGTTGGCGCACCCAGGCCCGAACTTTCGCCAATGGTCGAATCGTCATTGGTTACGACACCTTTCATCCGAACGTGATTGGTAAAATAGAAGGTCGGCGTTGCGGGCACCCAGTTCGTCTTCCCCAGCTCGCTTCGATCAAAAAAGACTTTCAAGCACTCCAAACTCGGGCGCGTCCAATAGGTCGCCGGGTTCGGCTCATTGACATATTTGAAGTCGGTATAATTCGGGCTGGCGTTATTCGTTTCAAAGAAGTATTGGATCAGCACCGGCTCCTCGAGCTTGGGCTCGACTCTGACGTCTTGCGCCCATTGAACGCACTGATAACTTTCCACTCGATATTTTCCGGGATCGTTTTGGTCAGGCACGACCGAACCGCCGGACATGTTTATTGTGGGCAATTCAGTTGTTCCCACAGTAATTTTGACGGTGGCTGTTCCGGCCATGTTCGCCACACCTCGCAATTGGAACCGAACCTTCTGTTCCCCGGGGCAGGTGCAATCAACTGCCGGGACTTGCTGCATTCCAACGCCTGCCATCAGGCAGACAATCATGCACCATGTCTTGAAGTATTTCATGTATCGAGCGCGCATAACAAATGAATCTGTGATTATTCCAATGGCGTGTGGATTTTGATCGCTCCGGTTCCCCCGCCGGGCAGGTCGTTTACAGTGGGATTAGTTTCGAGCGCCCACTCCTCAAGGTTTGTCAATCCATCGCCGTCCGGGTCGCCGTCGGCTCCGTTATTTCCGGAGGCACTATAGGGATCGAGGCCGAATTGGATTTCCCAGCCGTCGGGCAGGCCATCCCCGTCGCTGTCCGGGCGGGCGGATATTTCTGAAGCGCTCAGCGGATAGTTGAAGGTCTCCAGATCATCAAATTGGCCTCGCGCCTGTTCAGTACCGTTGCGGCTGCTGCCAATGCTGAAGCCGTCCACTGCGCGAACGAAGGCGTCCGGATAATAGGCGACCCCCGTGCCATTGGTGACGACAGGTTGGGCATTGATATAAAAAGCGGAATTGCTCGGAGTGCAAGTCAGGGCTATTTGATACCACGTATTGGAGCTGAAACTGACAGACGCAACGAGGTTTGTGGTTGCAATACCATTGGTCTGGCTGATGAAGAAGACTTGGGTTCCGTCCGCGCTGATCGAAAGGTTCCAGCACCCGTAGCTGGCATTGCTCGTCCATTGGCCCACGCTGATCAACTGGCCAAGAGCCCCCGGACCGGTTCCGCCCGCGTTGGCGCCACTCCAATTGGGTTTGAACCGGAATACGATGGTGCCGTTCTGAACGTCGATGTTGGGCGCGTGATTGTCCTCAACGTCCTTGTATTTGAGATTGGCGGGGCTGGCATTGTCCACCTCGAGGACGTGATTGTTGGTGCCGTCCGCGACATTCAAAATGTTGGTGAAGAATTTCGGAATTTGGCCCATTTCACCCAGCCAGTTTGTGGTCTCGAAGCGCCAAAAACCGAGCCGGACGGCCGCACCCGAGCCGGACGCCAGTGGATAAACCGTGATGTTTGCCGCGCTGGAGACCCTGGCTGCACCCTGGTTGTCGATCGCTTTTGCAGTGAGGGAGTAACTGCCTGCTGAAACGTTGCTCCAGATAGCGTTGTAGGGAGTGCTGGTCGCTTCAGCGATTTTGTTGGTGCCCTGATAAAATTCGACCTTGGCGACACTCCCATCGGAATCGGTAGCGCTGGCGGACAGAGCAACACTGGCGGGTTCGAGGTACTGGGAGTTGTTCGCTGGACTGGTCAATGAAACACTCGGCGGACTGTTGACGACGATGACGACCGGCGCCGATGTCTTCGTGGCGCCGTTGTTATCGGTGGCGACCGACGTCAGCGTGTAGGTCCCGGCGGCCGCATTTTGCCAAGTGACGCTGTATGGAGCCGAGGTGCTAACGCCCACACTGGCTGCACCGGCGAAAAACTCAACCTTTGTGACTGTGCCGTCCGTATCCGAGGCGGTCGCAGAGATGGTGACGTTCGCCGGGGCAAGGAAAACAGCGTTGTTGGTCGGAGTGACAATGCTGACCGTGGGCGGTGTGTTGGTGTTGCTGAGCAGCAACTGCGGTTTGTTCGATGCCGCCTCCCTGGAATTGATCTGGATGTAACGCGTCGAGGTAGCGGCATTGGTTAGCGCCAAGCTGATGATGTTTCTGCCGGCCAGTTTTTCAGATTTCACATAACTGCCGACGTCCAATTCGTACCAGGTGAAAGTCGTTCCAGAGACTGTGGCACTGCCCAGGGCCGTGCCCAAGGAGGGTCGATTGTTCCAGGTAATCCCTGTTTCCGACCAGTTTGTATTGGAAACCGAATAGGCGGTCGTCCCAACCGTGGCGTTGCCGGACATGGCCGCGTTGATCCGCAGTTTTGCACCCGTGATCACCGGCACGTTGCTGAGATCAAACCTGAAAAAAGCGACTCGATGATCCCCTGAAGCGGAGAGCGCTTCCAACAATGTTGCGGTGCCGTAATTACTGGTTGGACTCGCCTCTTTCACGTGCGCATCCGCCACGGGAGATATCCCGGTGCTGACGCTCACCGTGATCGGTGTGGAGGTACGCGTGCCACCCCGGTTGTCAGTGGACTTCGCAGTCAACGTATAGGTTCCTGCCGGCGGATTTGTCCACGTAATGCTGTATGGACTGGTTGTGTCCATGCCGATCAATTGATCGCCGGCATAAAAGTCCACTCTGGCGACAGTTCCATCCCAGTCCGAAGCGGTCGCGGTGATGGGGATGTTGGCCGGCGTCGTGAAGGCCGAATTATTCGTCGGGCTTGTGATCGTAATGTACGGCAAAAGATTCGCATTGTTCGTCAGCAACGCCAGGCTGTGATAACCGCCTGCCGCGATCCCGATTACATTATTCAGACTGGCGGGAACGTTCGTTTGTCCGTAGACGTTCCATCCCCACGCCGTGACCGTGCCATCCGCCTTTAGGGCGAGGCTATGAACACCGCTGTGCCCGTTAATGGCGATGACGTTGCTCAGACCCGGAGGGACATTCGTCTCGCCGTCGGAATTAATACCCCAGGCGACCACCGTGCCATTTGTTTTCAGGGCCAGGCAGAAGTAAGTGCCGCCAGAGGCGTCGATAGCCGAGACACCGCTCAGCGTTGCGGCGATACTAACCTCTCCAAACTGGTCATCGCCCCATCCGACCAAAGTACCGTCATTCTTTAGGGCCAGACTGTCTGCGACACCGGCCGAAACGGCGACCACGCCACTCAGCCTACGGGGAACATCAGTTTCGCCGTAAAAGTTGGCCCCCCAGGCCACAACCGTGCCATCGCTTTTGAGCGCGAGGCTGTAGTTCCGGCCCGCTGAGACCCCGATGACGTTTACCAATCCGCTTGGGACGGTCGCTTTGCCATAACTATTATCGCCCCAAGCCACGACCGTCCCGTCATTCTTCAAAGCAAGGTTGTGCTCGAAGCCCGCGGAGATGGTAACGACATTGGACAGTCCAGCAGGGACATTGGTCTGTCCATAAGTATTGGCTCCCCACGCTTTGACAGTTCCGTCGTTCCGCAGGGCCAAGCTATACTCTTCGCCGGCAGCAACGGCGACGATGTTGTTGGTCATCCAAGGCTGGACAGCCAATTGGCCCGAGTCTGAACGGCCCCATGCCCAGATCACACTGAAGGCCAGGTTGGCAGGGAGGCTCGTCACTGAGCCGTATGGATTACTGACGATGACGGTGTAATCGCCTACGCTCGACGACTGGACACTTGGCAGGAACAGAGATGACCCGGTCTGGCCAACCAGATCGGTCCCATTAAATCGCCATTGGTAGCTCAGGGGCGCGGTGCCGGTGGCGGTCACAGTGAAAGTTGCGGCGCTGCCTGGCAGCACAACTACACTTTGCGGCTGAGTGACGATCGTCGGCGGCGTGCCGTCAACCAACTTCCCGATTCCGCGAGTCGTGGTCGCGTTCGTAACCACAGACTGCCCGGCAGTTTCTGGCTGCCGAATTGGCTCTGGCAATTGAAGCAGCCTGTAAAACGAGACCTCCGCAGCGCCCGTCGAGAAATCCAGGAAAACGTCTTGACCATCCAACGGAAAGACGTTCGTCGTCAGCGCGGTCCAACTGACGAGGTTGGTCGAAATTTGGATCAGGAACGGAGACCCAGGCTCACCCGCAGCCCGCAAATGAACTTGGCCGTTGGTCGAAACCGTGACGGACGAGATTATCGGAGGAACGACAGACGCCGCGACGGTGGGAGACGGCGGTGCCTGTTGGTCGGGAGCCGCTGCGAACATCACGGCAAAAGCTAACAGGAGTAGGCCTACGGCCGCACGAAAGTTTTTTGGGAGTGAAATCATATAGGCGGCTGATAATGTATTCAGGTCACTTCAGGAAAAGAGGGAAACAATTCCCTCGGTGAGCAGGTGTGTGATTGAAACGTCCTTCCTCGCCTCCGGCTCAGAGGGACCCTTCGCCCGACCTGAATGCGAGTGCTGTTTTGTCATCGGGTGTATCCTGGCTCCCCACGCATCGGCGGTTTTGAGCAGAATTATTTTTGATATTCTTCGCATGCACCTGGAAAACCTGGCACGATTCTTTCTGAGCTGCTCCGCTCATTCATCGAGGTTCCATATAATTAAGGCGTGAATTTTCGTGTCACATTGTGAATTTTCGTGTCACAACTGCAGAATTTTGCAGAATATTTTTCGGAAGCTCCGGTGTTTTGGGGACGAATGACGACACGGGATACTCATTTCCAATCAGTTGTGCGGTTTAGTAACAAAATCGAGATAGATAGCGGCTGCGCATCAGTGTTATCGGTAAAGCGTCGAGAATGAGGCGCGCTCGATTTTGGATGTTCTCGCTTGCAGCCGCGTTTGCATCCGTCAGGCGACAGTGGACACTCGGCCCGGTCGCCAAAAGACTACATGCGCTCGTTGCCATTTGTCCCGTTGCCTTTCTGCGACATGCGCGAGGCCCTCCAGGTCCTCCAAGTGTTTTGTCCTTTACAGGGCGAGTCTCGGTCTTACTCTCCGCGAAGGAGCTATGAGCCAATCACCCGATATGCGGCAGTTCCTCGACAGTTGGCCCTACGATCCGGAAAATTGCGTCCGGCTCGAAAGAGGTGTGGACGGGCGGGAGATTATTCTGGTCCGTCTGCCTATGGGCCTCGAGCAGTATGAAGTCGAGGGGAGGCCCGATGGTAAACGAGTGCAAAACTTGGAATCTGCATTGGAGTGTCAACGGACGCGGCTCGCGACGGCGAAAAGCGCGCGGGCGGAGGATGCATTCAAAATCGGTGCTGTGGATTGCATCGACTTGTTCAATGAGGGGACGCTCTGGTACTACCGTTCCCTGCACTTCTCCCGCCTCAAGGACTGGGTGCGCGTCGAACGCGACACGATGCGAAATCTGCAACTGCTCGATTTTCTCAAACGATTTGCCGAGCAGGAAGAGGACCGCGCGCAGCTTGAGCCCTGGCGGCGCGACCTGACGGGGGCAAATGCGGTCGCCCGCGCGATGATCCTTCTGGAGAAAGGGCAACATGGCGAAGCGCTCGAAATCGCGCGCGAGAGCATCGAAGGCGTTGGCGAACTGCCGAAAAGTCCCCGAGAGCTCGCTGAGTTGCTGCTTGAACAATTGCGCGGACCATTCACCAGCCTTCCGGTTTTTCGCCCGCGTGAAGACGCGGCGTTCCTGCTGAGAGGCGATTACTGGACGATCCGTTATCAAGGGCAAGTCGCGCGCCTGCGAGCCACTCGAGGCTTGAAGTGCCTGGCGTCGCTGTTGCGGAGTCCCGGAAAAGAGTTCCACGTCAGCGAGTTGATCGCTGAATTCGCGGAATTACCCGCCTTGACGGAAGTTGAAGCGGCAAGTCAGCCGGCATTGCCCGCCCAATTCCCCAGTGCGGACGCACTGAGTTCTGGCCCACTCCTCGATGCGCGGGCTAAAACGGCGTACCGGCACCGGCTGAAAGACCTGCGTCAAGATCTGACCGAAGCTGAACGCTTTGGTGATCGGGAACGAACTACAAGGGTTCAGGAGGAGATGAATTGTATCGCCGAACAACTGGCCGCTGCCGTCGGACTGGGTGGCAAGAAACGGCGGGCTGGGTCGCATGCCGAGAAGGCTCGCTCGACGGTCACCAAACGAATAAAGGATTCCATCAACAAAATCGGTGATGCAATCCCCGTGCTCGGTCGCCACCTCTCCGCGAGGATCAAGACCGGCTATTTCTGCTCCTACAATCCGCATCCTGATCGGCCAGTGGCCTGGAAGTTTTGATAAGTATCGAAAGCTCCGATGAATCAATGCGGCTCGCGAGCTTGTCGCCGTTCAAGGGGTTCCGGCGATCATCAGGTCAGGGCAATTGCGCGACTGCGGCGGGCGATTCCATAACGTCTCACTTTGCAAGGCCGTGTTGCGGCGACTCGCCGGGATCAGTTCGGTCCTTCTAATCTGATTCGGAAGGGAGAGTCGATAGCAATGGCGGTAGTGGACCACGTTGCGCAGCCGAATTGAAAGCCAGAACGCGGGCGCATTGTTACGACGGAAGTGCGCAGCCTCGAGAAAGAAGCGCCGCCGTTTGGGCTTTGCGATACGGAAAAGTCACGGTTGAAAGGCGTTTAAGCCCGTTGAATCGCGGCACTGAGTGGCGTTGAGCAAGGTTGAATCGGTGAACGCGCTTCAACAGTTTTCAACATGACGACTTAAGACCGCCATATGCGCGGCGAAAAACCTAACCGTTTGATTAGGGGTGTGGCGTCATCCCTGTAAGCATCCATATCGGATGCAAAACCATTGGCTCAGAATTGAGCCGGAATTGGAGTAAAAGCGATTGCGCCGAATGTACGATTTGAAGCGTCGCCAATGATTTGGCTGATGCGGGAATGGCGCGAATGTATTCACGGTTTGCATCGTGAATGCGAAGCCATGCAGTGAGGGGAAAATGCGACCGGTGAGGGATCGACATGGCTTTGCTGATGGCTGGACGCACTGAGCGCCCGGAACCGAATCGGTAAGCGGAACGGAGTCGCAGGGGTGGAGGGGGTGACGGAGTGAAGTGGCGATGCGGTTCCGGGCGTTGGGTGCCTCGCCGTATAGGTTCGACGATGAGGCGCTTTGTCTGGCCTGTTTCCGCATCTCAAGGAAAGCGGGCCAGTCAAAGCGCCGTTCCCAGGACGTTTGTCCCGCCTTAAATGAGTCATTCCGTTCGTGGATTCGTGGATTCGCGGCTTGTTGTCGACGCCACATGCGTGAGTTGAGAAGTTGTCACGAATGCCGTGGCTCATGTCGAAACGCACAATTTCATGACCGGTCGCCTTGGGGACGAAAACAGCGGTCGCCTCGTTGTTCCGAGGCCATTCAGTGATTGAAGGAGCGGACCGGATCGTGATCGCCATCGCTATGGTGATGTCCGGAAGCACTGAGCGCCTGGAACCGAATCGGTAAGCGGAACGGAGGCGCGGCTGGTGGAAGGGGGCGATGGAGTGGAGCGGCGAGGTGGTTCCGGGCGTTGAGTGCGTCGCCGTATAGGTTCGGGTTGGAGGCGCTTTGTCTGGCCTGTTTCCGAATCTCAAGGAAAGCGGACCAGTCAAAGCGCCGTTGAACGGGACTTCCGTCCCGCCTTGAAAGAGTTATTCCGTTCGTGGATTCTCGACTTGTTCTGGACGCTAATTGTGGGACTTGCGCGGTTGCCGATGGTTTGCCAGATGCGTGCGTCACTAACCGACCTCATTTCCTTCCTTTCATGGACCTGTTGGCAATACCAAAAGGAATATGCACCGACGCAATTGTATCGGCGGTACCTTCAAGGTGCTTCAACTGGTCGTCGAAAAAGATATGGGGCCGCAATACTCCCAGAACATGTTTCTTCTCGATCCCTCCGAGAAAAAAAGTCTCGTCGATGTTTATGCCCCACTTGTTCAATGTGGTGACTACGCGCTCGTTAGAAGGAGCGTTCCTGGCCGTGATAATGGCAATCCGCAATGCGGGTTTGTATCCCTTCTCGCAACGGGCTTTTGATAATTCGAGTTTCTGAATCTTAGAGATTTTCATTAGCAGATCCTTAAGTGGTCCTGGATTGTGCGGATGATCGCGTTTCTTATGCTCCGCGAGGTGGAAACTCTCAACATCGCCCGTCTTTTGAAAAACAGCTTCCGCCTCGTCATCCGCGAGCACCCCATCGAAGTCAAAGGCAATTTTCAGTTCGCTTACATTCATATCATCACTGGCATTGCTGGGCAAAACAACACCTGCTGGATAGCCTTGCTCGACCGCAGCGCGGACATCGGTTCTGTCGGCGCTGAGAAATATGGAGGCGTTGAATGCCGGGATATAGGGATGTGGAGATTTTCCCGCGAGGAAAGCACCCCGCGTGATTTGCAGTTCGTAGTGATTTGCTGACCGGTAAACGCGACGCCCAGAGTCCGGATCGTTTTTTGATAAAAACACGACCTCCACTGGTTGGTCTTTCGTATAGAGGTCATTGAGCTTTAAGAGCCGGCGAATAAAGGGCAATGCCACGCCAGGAGGAAGGGGGTCGTCGAGGCGCTCGCGCTGATATTTCCGATAGGCGTCTTCTCCACTTCTGCGAAACACTCCATCGGATTTAGTGAGGTCGAAAAGAGCACTGGAAGCTATCGCAATGACCAGTTTTTCTTCAATCGGAAATGGCATTGACTGGACATAAGCAGAAATGCTGCCGCGTTGAATCGATGAACAAAGCGAACTCAATGGTGGCCAGAAAACTGACAGTTTGAGCGAGCGTGACTAAAACGACGACAGTTGCATTCCCTTATTCGAGATCGCATTCGCCAGGTGATACCGAGGGGCGATGAAAGCCCGGAACCGAGTCGGGAAGCGGAACGGAGCCACGGCGGGTGGAAGGGGGAGACGGAGTGAAGCGGCGAAGCGGTTCCGGGCGTTGAGCCCCGCCGTATAGGTTCGGTTCGGAGGCGCTTTGTCTGGCTCGTTTCCGAACCTGAAGGAAAGCGGTCCAGTCAAAGCGCCGTTGCAGGGACGTTTGTCCGACGTTTGTCTCCATTTGGGCGACCCACGGTCCCGTCAAGGCAGTGACGGCCGCCATCGAGAGTTGATCCGCGCAGGTAGGGTTCAAGCGGAAATCCGGACGCCCGGTTGCGACTCGGAAACGAATCAAGGCAGCAACGGCACCGCATCCTCGGCTACAGGTTCCGCGTCGGGCGGCGAATCGGCGGCGATACGCTTCGCTGTTAATAGCAAAGTCGATGCGGTCGTTTGCTTGACTTAAAACCAAATCTGCCATTACAGGATTGTCATGCAACCTAACCCGCTGGCCGATTTGTCGATTCAACAACTCAAACGCGTTATCGCGATCCGGGAAAACATTGAGGGCCTTGAAAGGGAACTGGACCGCGTTATAGGCGGCAAATCTTCGCCTCCGCGTAACAAGCGGAAAGGCCGCGGGTCATCCCGAGCCAAATTCTCTGCGGCCATGAAAGCGACGTGGGCTACAGAAAAAATTCGGAAAGGCGCCTCGGTCAAGCCCCGCCTAGTGGGAAACGCGAGGGACGCGAGGAAACCGTCGCGATCCGGGCCATTGAAGCAACGGATTATCCGCAGATTGAAGGCGGCCGGGAATTCCGGAGTCACAGTCAAAGACCTGGCCGCAAAACTTGGGACGGGTTATTCCAACATCAGTGTGTGGTTCCACACGACCGCAAAAAAGGTGAAGGAAATCAAGAAAGTCGCCCCGGGCAGATTCGCCTGGACCGTCAGCTCAGACCGGTGACTTCGGCGCCTTCGAGAAAGTCGTTGTTGTGAAATCCGATTGCATGTCTGTTGACATGCAAAAGGTGCTCAAATAACATATTTGGCTCGGCACTTTATCAGGCCATTCGGGCGGCTCTGGCCACACTTCCTATCGTTGACGCCTGGTTGTTCCCAGACGAGCGGCAAAAACTCAGCGTGAATACTGAAAAATGGTCTGAACCAGATTTGGACAAGGTAAATGCGCGTGGCGCACGTGGCGTACCTGAGATCTTGTCAACGGCAGCGGATGGTGCTGGAATAGGGGTTGGAAAGGAATGTCATGAGTGACGAGATTGAAGGTCTGAGAAAAAGAGTTGAAGCACTCCAACGTGAGGTCGAGGAGATCAAGAAAGAGCGCGGGATCATGACCAGATACCTGGACACCTTGGCGACTAAAAGTGATGTTGGCTCTGCCAAACAGGCGATCCAAACACTCGTTGAGGCGCTGGCACGCGTTGCACACGGTTCTCCGCATTTATCGGCAGAGGAACAGGCAAAAATCAAGAAACTTCTGGGGCACGGATAGGCTATTAGCTCATTCGCCTTTTGAGTTGCACCGGGTCTTACGGTGCGGGTTAATTGTGAGAACTCTGGGCAAGACCCGATTCTTCTGCCGCCCCGGGGGGGACGAGTGGGGCGGAGAGCGAAAAAGGGGAGAGAAGCCGCCGGAGGAGCGGATTCCTCGACAGGCGTTGTCGTTTTGGCGAACGGCGTGCAGAAAATCCTTAGCGCGACCGGGCCGGGACCTGGACATGGAGATTTAGGCTGAGACCTTGAGACTGGTGTTTCGTAGGAGTGGTATCGCACACGATCGCACATGATCGAGAAGCTCGTTCAGCCGCCGCTCTGTGGGTTCTGCGTGGAACCAGACGGTCGGATGGAAATTGACGACACAACAACCGCTGGTCGCTCGATGCAGAAACATCGCGTTCGGAGGGAGCATGATTGAACAAACCTTTCGCCCCATTGCTGATAAAGTCCGTTTCCCAATCCTCGCAGCTGGCAGTGACCTGCCATGCGCTAACCTCATAGCCTGCCTCGACCTCGTGTTTTATGCGCCTGATGACTTGCCGGCCATGTATCAGGCAATCAGCGCGGAGGGTTCCCTGTGGCATTTGTACGGCGATACTCGTTGGCCTTCCCCGGCGGCCTGGGTCGAATTCGACACGAGCCGAACAGGGTTCTCAGGTGGCGCTGGCGTCCTCGTGCTGAACGTCGAAATCCCAGCTGACGAAGTGGACCCACTCGACTGGGTGGCGAGGAATGCTCCGCTACAGCAGATCTTCCCGCAGGACCAGAGCGAGATGGCCATCCAACAGCGGCAGGCGAGGTTTCAACAACAGTCGGCTTCGGAAGAAATCGTGCCCGGGCCCAATGATTTGACGCCCAGATACGCCCAGAGCTATTGCATCCACCGCAATCAAGGCGCGGTGCGGTTGGTCGCATGGTACACCGACATCCTCAATGGTGCCGGCATTCCAATCCCGCGTTACAGGCACGCAAACATCGGCCCCGACGACATCGATTTTTGCCGGTTTGCATTGCACTGCCTTTTTCGCCTAAACGGGGCCAGGCTCGCAGGCATGAAGTTCGTCGCCATTCCGCAGATCGAGCTCTGCGAACCGATCTACCTCGCAAAGGATCAGAAGAACCCAAGGTGGGCCAAGTTTCATCCATCGAGGATGCTGAAGACGCGGCCTGCACTTCGAGCCCTGCCTTCGCCCGAGAAGATGATCAAAGGCGCCATGTCCCAGACGGAGTTTGAGCGCGTAGTCGAAACGCGGAGGCGGGAGGAGGGCCTTGAGACTCTGGCCTACTCGATACCCGCGCGGCACGCACGGGAGCGCTTACCATTCCAGAATGATATCGATGCGTGCATAGCGGCATATACACACCGGGCAAGCGGAGGCGCCATCTACGTTTTGCCCGAACGCCTTGTGGAGGAGTTCTCTAACACAGACTGCGATGACGTCCGGGTAGGCGATCTGAAGCTCCCATTCGACAACCTGTTTATCAGATTCACCCCTCCAGAGCGCCTTTACCTGGCAGAAGGCGCACCTGTGGATGGTTGCTACATCGTGAAGCAGATGGACGAATATTTCGTCTCCGTGACCTCCTACTGGGAGGGAGTTGATTACGTTCGCTCGATTCCGCTCACCGCGCTCGATCTCAGGTTCAACTTGCACCTGCCGGCTGAGGACGCGGAGATGAGCATCAATGCCGCGGTTGAGAAGGGGATCGAAGCGTTCATGAAGGAGAATTCACCGCCGACGGAGGATTTGAGCCAAATGGTTACTCGGCCGGACGGCACGACTTGCTACGTCGAGGATGTCCGGGCCAGGAGCCGGAAACGGCGCATCGAGGTATTTCAGTCGCAAGAACCGGTCTTCCGGGCCTGTCTCAACATCATCATCAACGCGGCGTGCTTCATCTCCTTCCGTCCCGAGGACATCACTGAGGAATGGGATGGGGGGGTGCCCGAGTGGGTAATTGAAGCCCTCAACGACCCGAAGGGAACACGGCGCTCGCGCGACCGGAAACGCGATGCCTACCGGCACATCTCGAATAGCGACTACACTCGCATTAAGATCTGCGGGAAAAATCTGTTTGCCGATTTTCCCCACGGTGGTGCTACCGGTCATGGCGTCTCACCTCGGGCGCACTGGCGTCGCGGGCACTGGCGCCGGCAGAGGTATGGCCCAGCTTTGGCGTTTGTGATCCCACGCTGGATACGGCCGACAATCGTCAAGAAGGACAACAGCCCATTGGTCGAGTCTCGGATTTACGATGTCCACGAGTCCGCAACTGACCCACCACCGGGAAATAAGGCTCAATAAGGCCGACTCCTGCCCACTATCCAGGTTTGGCATCTCCTCGGGCGCGACGCCAGCCATTGCGAAGGTTGATTCCAGTCCGGAGTCGAAAGCGGCTCGGCTGAACGAATTTTTGTCGTTTGCGATGGGACAGATGCGCCGTCAATTTGCGGCCAGGCGTTTTCGCCCCGGTTTGCGGCGCGGCCGGATAACTTCACCGAGCACTTCATGGCAAATGGCGGCCATGGCCGTTTGGCTTCTCGGCAGGCAGTGCTGCGTGAGCAGGTCAGGAATGGCGCGATACGACGCGCGCTTCTCTCGCAACTCCGAGACGACATCCTTCACCGGGAGCAAGTCCTGGAATTTTCGCGGACGGCGGGCTCTGAATTCCGGGCCGCTTTGCGGACCGCGATTGTGTCAAACGCGGACATGGGCCAGAATTCTTTGGAAATGAATGGGAAAACTGATCGGTAACAAAGAGGACGGGACGAGGCCGTGATCAGGGTGTTCGCCAGCCACGCGCGGTCCACGGTTAGTGTAAGTGGGTTACCAGAACATGGATGCGGACAGGCGGTTCTGAGCGTTAAGCGCGCCGCCGGATCGGTTCGGTTTGGAGGTGCTTTGACTAGCTCGTTTCCGAATCATAAGGAAAGCGGGCCAGTCAAAGCACCGAATTGTACGTTCTGCCAATCCGCGTTGAGAATTGCAAAGCCGGTCCATTTCATGGGAAATTCACGCTCCTCAAGTAATCTTCCAATTTGAGGACCCGGTCATGACAATTCGCGGCTATTGCCGCGTCAGAAATCTCGCGGTCTCCAGTAACGACATAGACGGGTGCATCGTCGATTTCGTGTGAGGAACCGATCGAAAACGCTATCATCGTGTCCCATATAAAATTCCAACGTTTCTTCTTTGGATTGCTGAGCAGCGGCGGTTGTGGTGTGGCGAGTTTTTGGAGAAGCGCTGACATCAGATGGAACGGCACTGAAAACTCCTGACGCAATGCCGCAGTTTTCCGACGAAGCTCGTCTGGAGAGCCAATCTGCTCGTTTACCTTGGCCGCATGAGTCACGACCATCCATGTTGCCCATGCGTCCATAAAGAGGTCGCTAGTGAAAAAGACGCGCAGCTTCCGCAGAACTTCGCCGTCATCGCGTCCGCCGAACACAAGTCGCGCGGCGTTCGGATCGCAGTGTGCCACAACTATCCGCATTTGGTTCAGCCACGCTTGTTCCTGGGCCGCCACGGCGTTGGCGATCACCTTGATATTCTGTATTGCAATGGAATCGGTGAGATTTGGAGCGTTCTTCGCTATGTAAGTTACAAGGCTGCCCAAATTCTGACAGGTAACCTCGTGGCCGGACGGAAGCCGATGGAACAATTCTCGGCAAACGGTTGATTCCGCGTCGGCGAAAAGACAAATCCCGCCGTTTGAGGCTGTTGGCGACAAGGTGTGCTCACCAAGCATAATCACGGCGATGAGGCAGTCGCCATAGGCCGGGTCGCCAGCATCGGCCAGATGGGTAATCAATTCCCACACCACGACTGGACTGGCCAACACAAAGACTCCCGCGGTTTGCTCACAGCGCCGCAATTGGAGTGCCCTCACGCAGGCCTCACCCAGGGTCAAATCATGCGAGAAGCCCCGATAGGCGTTCGTGTCGAAGATGATGACCCTTTTTGTTCCGGCGGGGATCTGAGATTGTTTTGATGACATCGCTAAAGAATTACCACATGACGAATTGATTGGAGAATTGTCTCGACCTTTTTCTGAATTTTCAGGCGCTGGGCCACGACCATCATTTCCACCGTGAGAGCTACAGCGGAAAATGCCTACCTTCCAACTGTGTGGCGATCAGTTGCAAATCGTGGCGATTGGGGGCCGATCAAAGAAGTCCGCGTCCTGTTCCATCACGAATCTTGAAGACTGCTGCCGGGAAAGCTGCTTGAGGTTGGTGATGCGCCATTTTGCGCCGGAGGCAACCAGCGAAGTCCGACACTGAAGGGCGGCTGCCGCCCGCCTGCTTCGGCGAGTCTTTCGGGCAGCCGCCTGCGGCTTTTCGCCTCCTGTCGCTTCACTTCACTGAAAGACACCTTTTTCACAGCAACGATTCATACAGCGTTCGGGCATGGCAAACAAGTCTCGGCGGCGATAAGCGGGCGTTCTGAAAAGCGGAGCGGAACGGCGCGGGATTGAGATGGACGGACGGCCGTACACCGTCTGCGGTGTGCCGAGGCACGACGAAGGCTCGATGTCGTGCCTCGGTTAGTCCTTTCTGCGCTGGCTCATCCACCATTGGGTAATTCATGCGGTTGTGTAATATCCCGTCATGCGCTACAAGGTGGCTCCGATGACCCGGCAGAGAGTCAATGCCGTGATCGACGCAACATGCCACGGATCAAATTCAGCCCCGAGAATTCTGGGCCACTGGATGCAATTGTCGTGTCCTTTGACCTGACTGGCTTCTCAGAATTTTGCAACCGCCCGGACGCACACGTTGTCCTTCCCAGGTTTCTTTCTCGATTGTTCGATGAATTGAATGAGTTCTTGATGGGGGGATGGGGCGCCGCACTGGAGAACCTCGGGGAATTCGTCGGCGCGGGCAAGGAACGACGGAAGGTCGTGAAACCTGAATTCATCAAATTCACCGGCGACGGCGCAATAATGCTCTGGTTGACGGGCTGGGATGGCAAATTCAGCGATGCATTCTGCACCGCATTGGTTGGGGCGATGCGCAATCTTCGAGCACGCATTGCCACAATTGTTCCGGTGTGGGAAAAGGAGTGGCGTGTAGTTGGACTTCCGAGGCGGGCACGTTTCGGGATTGCTGCCGGGTCTGTTTATCCCCTCAAGGAACCAAGTGTCACACTCAACAGCCCCATAATAGATTTTGTGGGTCACTGCATTAACTTGGCGGTGCGACTGCAGGACCACTGTCCTGAGGTGGGCTTTCTCGTGCATAAGACGGTTCATCCATTGATTGATGGGCTCCTCGAACTGGAAGCCGTCGGGATAAAAGGCACGAGGAACGAGCCAGTGCTTGTGTTCGCGAGCGACCTGCAAGATTTGCCGAACGACTACCTCAAAACGAAGTTTCGACCTGTCTGAAGACGGGGCCGCAAATCTCCTCGGCTGTCGCTGCGATGCGAATTGAGGCAATCCTCCCGACTTAAGCTTTTAACGTTCAGTTCCCGAACCTTCCGAGCGGATCGACTTGTTCCGAGAAGCGATTGGACGCGCAGCCACTTTCGGTTGGCAAAATCGGCTATCTGAGTGCAGGAGTCGGCTTGCGGGCTGCTCGCGAAACAACCGCGACGCGGGGCGACATTGACAAATGCCCGGTGGAGCCGGAGCTTCACACCCTATGAGCGAATCGTTGAATACGCTGGAAGCAGAATATGATTTTGTTGCGATCGTTGATGTATTGCCAACAGACGAGCGGCAGACGGATCGGATTTCCGACAGGCTGAAACAATTGATCGAAGGTCTCGGGTGTTTCTGCGAGCGTGCGGACTGCAACACGAGGCGAGCGGTGATCGCGGCATTGCAGCATTTCCGTGACCGTGCTCGTGGAGGAAAAAAGTTTTGTCTCCATTTCGTGTCTCACGGAAGCGAGACAGGACTGTGGGTTAAGGCCACGGATGAATCAATCCCGTGGCGCGATTTGAGGTCATATTTGAGGGCGATGAATGTGGCCATGGACGGGGAGTTGGTTTTGAACATGTCCACCTGCGGAGGTCTACATGGGATCAAAGTCGTCGATCCGGCAGAGAAGAACCTGCCGTTCTTTGGATTAATCGGGGTGACCCGGATTCTCTTCCCTGACGAGGCGATTCGTCTGAATGAGCGCTTTTACTCCTCGTTGTCGGCGGGGAGGCCGATACAGCAGATCATCAAAGATCTGTCCGCGGACCCTGGCGGCGAGGTATTAGATTGCATCACCGCCGACGGCTACAAGCGTTTGTCGGTCGAGTAATTGTTTGTCTGCGCCACGGTTTGAGCGAAGGCGCGATTTCGAGGATCTCAGGGGACGTTTTGCCATGCCCATTTCTTTATGCGCGAACGGTCGGAATGGACGAAGCCGGGAACGCGTTGCTCGTTACTGGCCTGAACCGCGGGTGCGGATGGCGACTTTGGCCCGCTCAACTCGGTCCGTGCAGCATCGGCGTCAGCAGTCGGGCGTTCCCTAATGCGCAGCCCGAGTCGTCCACTCGACGGCCGCCGAAGAGAAATTTGATGGGAAGCTGTCGGACCATGTAGTAGCGAAACGGATCGGGCGAACAGAACGCGCTGTTCTGCAGCGCCGCCGACTCAACCGGAATCCACCCTTCATCGGTCCGCCAAGCGCCAAGAAACGTCGCGACAGCGAGAGAATGCGACGAAGAGCCACAATTCTGCGTAATCGCTCTTAATCCGCCCACTATCTGTTAACGCAGGCGCGCCTGGCTGCCGTACCGTATGGCGCATGCTTGCAGCCAAAGCGCAATACAGTGTAGGTGACGCCAAGAAGTATTTCCGGGAGCATCTGGCCGTTGGCGATTATTACACCGAAGGCCATCAGATGCCCGGCCACTGGTTCGGGAAGGGAGCGGACGACCTGGGATTGGCCGGCGTGACGACCGAAGAACAATTCGCGCGCCTGTGTGACAACCTCCATCCGCAAACGGGCCAACGATTGACGCAGCGGCAGAAAACAACCCGCGCGGAAATGGGCGCTGACGGGATGGAACACGGGACCGCCAATCGCCGGGTGTTTTACGATTTCACTTTTTCACCGCCCAAATCGGTTTCGATTGCGTCGCTGGTGGGCGATGACCCCCGAATTGTCCAGGCGCATGAACGGGCGGTCGCGATGGCGTTGAATCAATTACAGCCGTTCGCGGCCACGCGCGTACGGAAGAATGGCCAGTGCACCGACCGGACGACTGAAAACATCGTGGCGGCCGTTTTCCGGCACGACAGTTCCCGTGCGCTCGACCCGCATTTGCACAGCCATTGTATTCTGTTCAACGCGACGTTCGACCGGGTAGAAGGCC
>Ga0137368_10002618_pt1 | contig 19312 bp, 13 predicted proteins | sample SagtaG_13_FD_104917 | JGI IMG/M metagenome (GOLD analysis project Ga0137368, IMG submission 104917) | Vadose zone soil microbial communities from Sagehorn Ranch, Mendocino, California, USA - Sage1_L_100_16 metaG | ecosystem: Environmental > Terrestrial > Soil > Vadose zone | place: USA...
AGCGTCGCCGATCGGCAGCCACGGCTGGACTCCGTCGCGGTGAACCCGGCGCTGGGCCCCGGGCGCCACTGCATCGGCGTCCGGCATGGGTCACGCCCGGGGTTCGATGGCCATCGGCGCAGCCCAACGGGGTCGCGGAGGCGTTCGCGCGGGACGGACACCTCGGGCATGCCGATCTCGTCGCCGTAGTACAGGAACGCCGTCCCACGCAGCGCCAGGAGGATCGTGAGCGCGCACCGGACGCGGGCGTCATGGTCGCCGCACCACCGCGTCGCTGGCCTGCCTGCCGAGCCCGCACCCGCGTCGCGCAGGAGCCATCTGGCGACGGTTGGGCACGGTGGCCAATTCGGGTCGACGGGGTGAGCCCGGCCGATCTTGGGCGCTTCTGGATGCCTGAGAAGATGAGTCGCCATGGACCTCTTCGAGACCGTCGTGGCTGAGAGCGACGTGAGCCCCCTCTTTCGAGTCGTTCGAGACCAGCCCTCACAGTCGCCGGCACGGCGGCTTATGAACCGGGTGTTCGACGAATGGCCCCACCGGAGACGCGAGTTCCGACGCGATTTCCAGACCGACGGTTTCTCGGCGCGGACGTGGGAGTTGGCCCTCTTCGCCTACATGGTGGAGCGCGACTACTCGGTCGACTCGAGCCACGGGCGGCCCGACTTCCTCGTTTCGAAGGGCGGAGTCACAGTCGCCCTGGAGGCGACCACCACGAACCCGCCTCGCAACGTGCTACCACGGCCCAAGCCTGCTGTTCTAAGCGAGGGCTTGCCACAAGTGCCCAAGGACATAGAAGCGTCTCGGACGGAACTGGTCTTCCAACTAGCGAAGGCGCTCCGCAAGAAGCTCAACCACGTCGATAGCCAAGGCCGGCACTACTCGGAGGTTCCGCTTACGGCCGGTCTGCCGTTCCTAATCGCTGTGGAGGCATTCCACGGGGACACGGCCCTGTTCCACAGCGACGCGCCTTTGGCGGGCTACCTCTACGGACTCCAATGGTCGGGCCGCACGAACGAGGCTGGCGAAGCCGAAATCTCCGTCGAGTTGGTCGAGGAGCATCGTCGCGGAGCCCAATCCATACCCTCTGCCTTCTTCGCTTCGGATGAAGCACGCCCCGTGAGCGCCGTCCTCTTCAGTAATGCCGGCACGGCCAGCCAGTTCCTGCGTATCGGGATCGAGCGCGGGATGGACGACCCAAGCTTCACCGTCGTGAGAGTCGGCACGCGCTACAACGCCGACCCCACGGCCGTCGAGGCCTTGCCCTTCCAGTACGTGGTCGAGCCTGGCAAACATCGGGAGACCTTCGCCCACGGCCTCCGGCTCTTCCACAACCCGAGAGCCCTGGTGCCACTCCCGCGCGGATTCTTCTCCGATGTCTCGGAGATGTGGCTCTCGCCGAGTGGACTCGTGCCAGGCACGCACCCTCCATTCGCGCCTTTCGGTTCTCTCACACACACCTATCCCGTGCCTCGCCCTACTGCCTAGCTCATCCGAGACTCCCAAGGACCCCACGCCAGAGGAGGAGAGTGTCATCGGGCGGACCCGCGCGCAGACGTCTGGCGGCGTTTCCCCGAGCCAGTGGCGGGGAGGGATTCCCGCCGACACCGGGCGTCGATGTCTGTAGGGGGTGCGACCATGACGGTGATGAGCATGGTCGGAATGGACCGCGGCGAGCACCGCACGCTCGCCTCCGTGCTCGAGGCGCTCGTGTCCGACCTCGACAAGCGGAGCGACTTTGAGGTGGCCCGCACCCGACTCCGTGCGGTGGTGACGGCCTTCGTCCGGGAGGGCAGCGGTCCCAGCGCGGTCCTGTCTAAGACTGCGGTCTGGGTGCCCTCGGTCCTCACGGAGGACGAGAAGGTGGCCTTCGCCCTGGAGGTCGCTCCGCGCCTGAAGCGGAAGCTCCCTGTGGCCACCTGGCGCGGACTCAACGTCGGGACTGGGCGTGAGCGTGAGGCGCGCGACATCCGTGCGATCCTCGCCCCCACCGGGCGGAGCTGGTGCCGGGGCCCGACCAGCGCTTCGGCAATTAGCGACGGGCATCGTCTGCACTTGCACGACCAGGGGGCCGCCGCGTCTCCCTCACTCCAGTCCCTGACATCCTGGGAGCTAGAAGCGACATGAACAACCCGCCCGGAATGGAATCCGGATCGACCCAACCGCGAGGGAAGGGTTCGGATCTTGGCGACGACCACTCCATCAGAGGGATCCGCACGATCCTCGAGGGCGTGGAGCGGCACGGCTGGATCGTGCAGTGGATCGCTGACGCGCACCGCCCTTCGCGTACAGCGTGGGGATGACCCCGCACGGCCTTCCGGAGGTGATCATGTTCGGCCTCCGGGCGGAGACGATGCAGTTCTTCATCAACGAGGTGTGCGGGCGGATGCTTCACGAGCAGGTCCGGTGCGGCCATGGTGATGTCATCACCGAGCTGTCCGGGGATGCCCAGCCGCTGACGGTTCTCGAAGTGGAGGACACCTCACCGCTCGGCGCCGCCCACCGTCTCTACCAGGAGGTCCGAGCGATCCAGCTCGTCTACGCGGATCCAGAGGGTCGCTTCCCGTGGCAGGAGGGCCACAGCTTCCCGCTCGATGAGCAACCGTTGCTCGGTCGTCCCGGGAACCGGAGTGAGGGCTCGGATCCACCGCGGCGCCCGGGCCCGACCACATCTGCGGCCGAGGCGGGAGCGACACCATCGACGGGAAGGATGGGAACGAATCATCGACGGCGGTCGCGGCGCCGACACCATCGAGGGCGGCGCCGGGAACGATCGGCTGTTGGGGCGGAAGGGCAACGACTCCCTCGCCGACAGCTCGGGGACCAACACGCTCCGCGGTGGCTGGGGCTTCGACACGTGCCAGGGCGCGGGCAACATCCTCTTCAACTGCGAGACGGTGACCTGACGCGCGACCCCCTCGATTCATGACGTTCACCGCGGACCCGCGCGTCGACGCCTACATCGACTCGCTCCCCGACTGGCAGCAGGCGATCTGCCGCAAGGTGCGCACACTCGTGCATGCGGCCGATCCTGAGGTCGTGGAGACCATCAAACGCACCGATCGCCCGTACTTCGTGCTCGACGGCAACATCTGTGCCCTGCTGGCGGCCAAGGATCACGTCAACGTGTTCATCTACGACCCGATCGTCCCCGACCCCGAGGGCATCATCACCGCCGGCCAGGAGAACAAGACGGCCCGCACGGTGGCGATCCGGCAGGACGAGAAGGTCAACGAGCGAGCGCTCACCGCGATGTTCAAAGCGGTCATCGCCAACAACCGCGCGGGCGGCTGGCGCAAGCTCCAGCGCAAGGGGTAGCTCCCGCCGGGGCGAGCTGCCAGATCAGCCCGCGGCGCCGGGGTCGGGTCCCCGCTCGAGTCAGAGCTTGAACGAGAGACGGGGGCTGATGACGTCCTTGCGCGGTCGGCCCAGCTTGTCCTTGATCATCGCGGTGACCCTGAGCGGCACCCAGACCGCGGCCTCGACAACCTGATACACGAGGAGGAAGACCGCCACCACCGCAGCGGGTGGCAGCAGGAATGGCAGCGCCAGGAGGGTGACGAGGAGCATCCGCGGGACCTCCCTCCAGAACCCACGCCGTCCCCCGCGGCTTGAACAGCGCCGCCCACCGCACGGCGGCCCACATGATCCATCGCTGAAAGAATGGGACGCCCAGCTCCCGCATCGCGCGCCGCAACAGCCCGTCGGCGTCGATCCAGTCCATCTTCCCCTCGGCGGCCAGCACCCTCCACAGGTAGTCGTGGAGGATGGCCGCCTTCGTGTACCGGCCGTAGGACGGGAGGAACCAGGCGAAGATGCGGGGGACGGACGCGAAGTCCGTCGTCTGGCCCACGGGAACGCGGTACAGGTCCTGCTGACCCTGGTAGTCGAACTCCTGGACCACCTCCCACTGCTTGTCGGTCTGCTCCCTGACCTCGGCCTTCGTGTCCGGTGGTACGAACCCCACGCCTGCCACCCCCTCTGGTCCATGCCCACCGCCCGACGAAAGGTCGGGCGTTCCGGGCTCATTCGACGACGAACGTCGGCACGTGGATCGGGAGCGGCGACGACGCGTTGTCGTCCTCGCTGACCTCCTCGACCCGGCACACCGCGAGGTCGGCGGAGTCCTCCCCCAGACAGCTGTCGGCCGTCGCCACCGCCTCCACGTCCCGGGAGACCCCGTCGTCGACGAAGATCAGACGGCCGGTGATGACGACCTCCTCGTCCGCCGCCAGGTCGTGGGACGTGAACGGGAAGGTGGGGTCCCCGACGTCGACGTCGTCGCTGGGGTCCGCCTGGAAGTCCACCGTGGTCGACCCGTCCGAGTCGGGCGAGGTGAACTCCACCGCCACCTTGAACACTCCGGCCGGAACGTCCGCGTCGTTCCTCACTACCACGCGGACGGGAACCTCGACGGTCCCCTTGCCCTCGATCGGGTCACCGGTCCGCTCGAAGCTCGTGACCACCAGGTTCGGGAGGTCGGTCACTCCTGCGCCGGTCAACGGGATGGTCTGGCGACCCTCGCCGGCGTCGTCGAGGAGGACCAGGCTCCCCTCCGCCGTTCCCCGGAAGAGCGGGGTGAAGGCCACTTCGATCTGGCAGGAGTCATCTCGGGGGAGCGTCGCGCCCCGGCAGTTCTCGGAGACGACCTGGAACGACTTGTCGTCTCCTTCCTGGCTGCCGCCCGTGATGAGGAGGTCGGCCTGGCCGGAGCTCTTCACCGTCACGGTGCTCGCCGTTCGCGTGCCGATGACCTGCTCCCCGAAGTCCAGGGCCGGCGGGTCGATGGTGACGCCGGGGACCGGCGTGGAGACGCCCGCCCCTGTGATCGGGACCCGCTCCGGGCCGGCGCCCGTGTCGTCCGAGATCACCAGGTCGGTCTGGACCGGGCCCTCTGCGTCCGGTGCGAACGTGACGTCGACCGTGCAGGATTCGTTCCCGTCGAGCGTCGCACCGTCGCATCCGTCGCCGAGCTCGACGCCGTCGACGTCCGGATCGACCGCCACGTCGGTCACGGTCATCGAGCCGCCACCGGTGTTCGTCACGGTCACGCCGAACGTGGAAGTGGACCCGGTGGTCACCTGCCCGAAGTCCACCGACGCGGGCGCCACGGAACGCTTCGGCGTCCCCGGGACCTCCTCGCCGCCGTTCCGGAAGAAGAAGAACCACGCGAGGAACCCGATCACGGCGACGACGGCGAGCCCCCCGAGCGCCAGGCCCCACCGGAACCCGCCGCCGTCCGGCCCGCCCGACCCATTCGGCGGACCGCCCGCGCCGCCCGCCAGGCCGAGGTTATGGCGGGTCGCCTCCACCCCCGCCCGGTCCCCGAGGCGCTCCCGGATGTCGAGGGCCCGCGACAGCGGTTCCCGGGCGCCGGCCCGGTCGCCCAGCGCCAGCGCCCGAGATCCGGCCTGGTGGTACGCCCAGCCCTGGGCCGCGAGGTTCCCGGCCGCGGCGGCCGCGGCCAGCTCCGCCTGCAGGGCGAGTTCCCACTGTCCCCACCGGCGTCCCGCGATGAGCGGACCCTCGATGGCCCGGCCGAGGGCGGCGACCTCCTCGTAGCGGCCGGCGTTGCGCCCCAGCCGTATCGCCGTGAGCAGGAGGTCGGCGTCCCGTACGACCTCGTCGGGCGAGGCCTGCCGCGCCCACCCGGCCAGGTGCTCGAACACGTGCCCGGTCCACGAGTCCGCCTCGAGGTCCTCCCGGCCGGCCGGCGAGAACGTGAGCGTGAACATGGGGCTGCCCGCCGCGACGAGCCTGGCCCGCTCCAGGGACTCGAAGACGGGGAGGGGGTCCTCCAGGTGGGCCACCTCGATCAGGTGGCTCGCGTGGATCGGCGCCGGGTCCACGGCGGCAAGGACCCCCAGCACACTCCGGGCGTCGAGCGGAAGCGCCCGCCCGTCGGCCTCGGCCCCGGTCGGGCCGAGCTCGGCCACGACCTCGCCGAGGGGGCGGTCGTCGCGCCAGGCCCGTTCGGCCTCGGCGAGGATCCGGGCGGGACTCCCTCCGACGGCCTCGCACAGCCGGCGGGCGTCCTCCCGCTCCGAGCCCTCGAGCGTCCGGCCCAGCTCGAGCTCCACCAGGTCGATGCCGGCCTCGGGCGGGATGCCGACCAGGCGGATCTCCCGGCCGGGGGCCCCCAGGCTCGACCGCCCGCCCAGCACGAAGCGGCACCGGGGCGCGATCCGCTGCACGAGGACCAGGTCCTCGGGCGTGAGCTGGACGTCGTCCAGCACGACCGCCGCCTGGATGCCGGCCAGCCATTCCGCGAGCTGGCCCTCGTCAGGCTCGAACGGGAGGTCGGTCTGGTACAGGCTCTCGAACAGGAACTGGAGCACGTCCCTGGCCGGCCTGGTCAGCGACCGCAGGAACAGCGTCCCTCCCGGGTCGGTCCCCACGATGCGGTTCGCCCAGGCCCGGAGGAGCGCCGACTTCCCCCACCCGGCCTCGGCCACGAACCGGATGGTCTCGCCCGGGGCCCCGGCGTTCGCCATGGCGACCTCGGGGTCCCGGCCGAGCAGCACGGGGAACGGCGGGGGCAGCACGGCGACCGGGGACGGACGGGGGCGGGGTGTGACCGGCTCCGGATTGGGGTCGATCCACACCCCGGTACGGTCGTCGATCCGCACGAGGAACTCGCCCGCCGCCACCCGTCCGTCCGCCGGCGCCACCCCGACGGGAGGGGGAGGCGCCGCTGGGGGGAGCGCGAAGATCCGCGTGTCGTCGGCGTGGGTGTACAGCACTGGCGTGGCCCATTCCGAGCCGTCGCCCCTGGTCATCATTGCGAGGCGGCCCTCCGTCACGGCGTCGTCGACGGGCGAACCGGTCGCCACGGCCGTGTAGAACCCCTGAGCGAACCCGACGGCCGCCTGGTCGGTGACCTCGAACTGCATGGCCACAACGGCCGGGACGCCCCGGGCCACCAGGGCCTGGGCAGTGCCGGCGAAGGGGTCGACCACCGAGCTCCGCGCGCCCTCGCACGTGTTCAGGACGGCCAGGCGGAGGGCGTCGCTCTCGGCCAGCGCGTCGGAGAGGTCCTCGGCCCGGACGCGGACGCTCGACCCGTCGTCCGCCTCGAGCACCAGCAGGCCCTGGCCGGCCTCCGAGTCGAAGCCCCCGTGGCCGATGAAGTGCAGGACGTGATGGCCGCCCTGCTCCAGGGTCTTGCGCATGGAATCAAGCGTGGCGATCTCCAGAGGTTCCAGGACCACGCGACCTTCAGCGGCGAGGTGCGCCAGCGCGTCGTTCAGCCGGTCCCACTCGGCGCCGGCGTCGAGGCGGGGGAGGTCGGTGGGGCTCGACACCACGACGAGCATCCGGAGCGCTCCGTCGACCGCGAGCGGCTCGAGCGGGTTCGGGAGGTCGAGATAGCGGAGGAGCGGCGTCCGGTTCGAGGAGGCGACGAACCCGTTCCGGGCTGGGTCGTACAGCAGCTCCCACGGCAGGTCGAGCAGCTCGGGGACGTCGGCCAGGCGGAGCCGGATGCGCAGCCCCAGGCCCTGCTCGTGCGCCACGTTGAGACTCCGCGCGTAGCACAGGGCGACCGGCCCCACGAACACCGAGCCGAACAACCATCGGCCGAAGTCGGCCATCGCGGTCGGCCGTAGGCGCCCGGCCCTTCCGGCCACCACGTCGCGCGCGGGCTCACGCACGTCGGGGGGCCCGGCGGACCCCTCGAGCAGCCGCTCGAGGTCGACGCGCGCCCGCGGGAGCGCGAAGGTCACGTCGCCCTCACCGCCGGGCGACCGCACCACACGGGCCCGGTAGCCGTCCCCGGAGCGGTCGATCAGCAGATCGAGGTTCAGCCGGTCGACGCTCCCCACCTCCTCGCGCCCCAACCGTTCACGGACGCCGCTCCGCGTCGAGCTCGTCACCCAGCGCGACCAGGTCCCGGAGCGCAGACGCGGTCCCGGTCCCGGCGTCCACGTCGCGGGTTCCCGCGCCCTGCTCGTCCTCCAGCCGGAGCTTCGAGCGCGCCATCGCCTGGAGGGCCCGGCCCTTCTCGGCGTCGCGCTCGTTCGCGGCCGCCTGGCCCCGGTACTCGTCGGCCCGCTCGTCGGCCTTCTTCGTGGCCTGGCGCTGGATGGAGGTCCCCAGGATCGCGCCAGCCGCAGCGAAGGCCAGCGCCTCCAGCCCGCCCAGCAGCTCGAGCCGGCGGGCCCACACCGTGTCGCTCGATCCCGTCCCCGCCCAGGCCACGCCCAGGGCCACGAGGTAGGCCACGATGAGCGCCACGGCGACGACCGACGCGAAGACGGTCAGCCTGCGCGACTCGCCGCCGGACGGCTGCTCACCCTGCGCTCCCACGCCTCATCCCCCCTTCCGCCGGAGGAGGAACGGCCGGTCGACGGTGATCCACTGCTCGTCCGGGGGGGCGGCCAGCCGCTGCACCGGGACGTCTCGGGAGCCCTGCCCGCGCAGTGCCATCGAGAGCAGCAGGGAGATCGGCGATTCGGCGTCGTCCTCGTCGTCCGCGCCTCGGACCCCTTCCTGGAGTAGCAGGTCGAAGTCCACCGGCCGACCGGTGGTGGCGACGAGCTTCAGGGTCTCGAGCCCCTCCACCGGCGCGGCCTGGCCCGGCTCGGCCACGAACGGGAAGTCCGCGGGGAACTCCAGCGGCAGCTCGCGGCCGGGCTCTACCCCGACCCGGATCTCGAGCCCCGGGTCCAGGCGGTCGGCCGCGCCGCCGGGTGGGTGGACCTGGGCGATCCGTCCGGTCAGCCCGAAGTCCAGGACCGTCACGTACACCGGCTCGGTGTGGTGGTTGACGATCCGGAACGCCACTGGGTCGCCCTCCGCGTACTCGATCTGCCCGCCGGCGGATGCGGGGGTGGCGTCGGCCCACGAGCCGTCCGGGCCCCGGGTCATCAGCGCGAAGTCCACCTTCCCCAGCAGGGTCGCGGCGGGATCCGGGTTGGCGAGGGCCAGGCCCCGGCGGTACCTGGCCAGCTTCTCGAGATTCTCGACCACCACCTCGGAGGCGCCGGGCTCGTCCTCACGGTGCACCGGGGTGGCCAGCCTCCCGTCGCGGCCCACCACCACCCAGGACGGCGACGCGACCTGCGGCAGCTGGGGGACCGGGTCCCCGGGGCCGGCCGTGTCGCGGGCCGGGACCAGGTAGACCCTGAGCTCCGCCGTGTGCTCGTCGGCCGCCCGCAGGAGCGGCGACGCCTCGACCGCCGCCCGGATCCCCGCCACCGGCTCGGGCTCCGGCATGGACGGGCTCCCCGGATCGGGGACCTCGACGGCCAGGCGCTGGTCTGGGAACGCGTGCACGGCCTCGACCGCCCGGCTTCCCGGGACGACGGCGCCGGCGGTGGTCTCCTCGAGCAGCGTCGCCGTGGACGACAGCGCCCCGACCCGATCGACGCGAACCCGTCCCAGCCGCTCCGGCCCCCCCGCCCCGTCCGGGCCCTCGACCCGCTTGGTGCTCTCGGGGTACACGTCCCACTCGGATCCCGCGGCGAGGCCGTGGATCGCACCGCCCCCGAGCGTCACCTGCCCATCGGTGCCCTCGGACACGGGGACGAACCGGAGCGGGGCGATGTCCCTGGTTCCGAACAGCTCTCGGTCCCGGGCGTCGCCCTCCATCTGGGGATGCTGGTCGCCGTACCGGGAGGACACGCCGATGCTGGCCCGTTCGAAGGCGTCGCGGTAGGTGGTGCCGGGCTGCGCGGCCGCCAGCTCCTGGCCGAGGAAGTAGGTGAGCGCGCCGTGGGCCACCGCGGCGTCGCCCTCACCCACCTCCATCTCGTGCGATAGCTCGGCGTCCATGCATCCGGCGATCAGCACGTACCGGCCGAAGATGGGGAGCCATCCGCTCGGCCCGCGGTCCGTGTCCGCCTCCCTGACGTCGGAGGCAGGCCCTGCACCGTCGGCGGGCGCCTCGACCAGCCCCATCTCCGCGACCGGTCGGAGGTCTGGCTCGACCGACCGCCCCGTCTCCCCGAACGCGTCGCGGGTGATGGTCCCGGAGTGGCAGCAGTCGAAGATCAGCGTGAGGTTGGCGGTCTTCGCGTTCAGCCTGCGGACCCACCCGTTGATCTCCTTGTCGGCGATGTCGAGGTTGGGGTTCGGCCGGCGCCCGCTGTCGTGGGGGACGATCGTCTCGTCCAGCCCGTCGCCCTCCGTGGGATCGGCCGACGAACGCTGGGATCCATGGCCGCTGTAGAGCACCACGACCACGTCGTCCGGGCCGGTGGCCGCGATCAAGGCCTCTGCGGCGTCCCGGATTCCCTGTTGATCGGCCTCCTCGTTCCGCAGGAGGGTCGTGGTGTCCGGAGGGAAGCCGAACCGGTCCTCGAGGAGCGCGGCCATGGCCTCGGCGTCGTTGACGCACCCGTGCAGCTGCTTGTCCGGCGGGAACTTCGCGTAGTGGTCGACGCCGATCAGCAGGGCGCGTTTCCCGGTCACGCGTCCGACTCCCTCCGAAGGCAACGACGCGTCGGCGCAGGCAACACTCTCGCCGAGGACGTCCGGCCACATTGTTGCGACGGGCTCGCGGGCCGACCAGCCCCCCAAACGACCGACGGCCTCAGTGGGGGCCTGCCGGTCGGCACGGCCGACGGCGTCACCAGGCGGTTCCCACCACCACGAACGGCGCCCAGTACCGGGGGTGGTCATAGCCCCCCGTTCCGCCGACCACCCGCGCCGCGGCGACGTCGCGCGCCGCGTCGGACCCGGGGGCCGCCCCCGTGGCCAGCGCCGCGCGCTCCGCCGCGGCCTTGGCGGGCGAGAGGGACCGGAGCCATTCGCCGGCCGCGCGGAGGGCCTCGGGCGGTCCGTCGCCCTCGCGCAGCCGCGCGTAGAGCTCCCGCATCAGCAGGCCGGTGGACGCGTCGCTCACCGGCCACAACGTGACGATCGCCGCCCGGGCCCCCGCGGCCAGCAGGCCCCGCGCCAACCCCACCACGTCGTCCCCGCCCGTGGCCCTCCCGCCGGCCGTCCGGCAGGCCGACAGCACGGCGAGGTCGGCCACGAGCCGGAGCCCCATCAGTTCGTAGACGGTGAGCGCCTCGCCGTGCGCGAGCAGGATGGAGGAGAACAGCGGGGCCTCCTCGCTCAGGGAGGCGTGCGTGGCAAGGTGCACGACGGGGGAGCTCCCGATGCGGGCCCGGACCGACTCCTCCGTGGCCTCCTCCCCCACGAGCGGCGGGTCGGAGAATGACGACGCCACGAACGCGGCCTCCAGCCGGGCCGCGGGCAGCGCCGGCAGGGGCCAGGGCGGACCCCCGCCCGGTGGGGTGAGGGCCATGTCCGCGGGGTCCCCCACCGCCAGTGCACGATCGCCCAGGCCCCGCCACCCGGCGACGGGGATGAACCGCAGGACGCTCGCGCTCGGAAGCACCGAGACGGGGCGCGACGCCACGAGCGGGCCGTCCCCGAACGGCAGGGCCTGGAACGGGAGGAGGTGCGCCGGCCCCGACGGCACGAACACCACGCGGTCGTGCGACGCCACCGCCTCGGCCACGGGGTCGAGGAACGCCGCCGCCAGCTCCTTCGCGAGCTCCTCGGTCGGCGCGAGGCCCTCGCACGCTTGGTGGAAGGCCCGGATCCTCGCCCCCAGGGCGGTGGCGTCCACGGCAACCCGGCGCCCGGTGAGCCCTTCGCGGTCCACGGCCCACGCCAGCAGGTCGTCGCCGAGGAAGGCGTACTCGACTAGGACCGTGCCCTCCGGGAGGGCGGCGGCCACCTCGCCAGCATCCATGACCGGGGCCTGGGGATTCACGGCCTCGAAGAACCCGGGATCGGCCTGCGCCAGCTCCCGTTCCAGGGAGCTCACCTCGATCGCGAGCGCGTCGATCTGAGCGGACAAGGTCGCGATCCGGTCCGCGTCGGAGGGCCCGGCTCCGGGAGAGGGGTTCCGCTCGGCGGCGAGGAGCCCCCGCCATGCCGTCAGCCGGGCGGTCGCCTCCCGCCACCGGCGCATCGGCTCGCTCTCGGCCGTCGCGGCCCCGAGGCCGGTCGCGGCCATCAGGTCGAGGAGCGCCCGGGCCTTCCCTCGCTCGGCGTAGCTGAACGCCCGGGCCCACTCAGTCGCCGCGCTCGGCGTGTCGCCCTCGGCCTCCGCGGCCTGCGCGAGCTTCGCGGACGTCCGGGCCGCGAGGAAGTACAGCCACTGGGCGCCTCGCCCGCCCGACAGCGCGGTCTTGAGCTCGTCGCGCGACAGCTGGCCGCGCCGCCGCTCCAGCTCGTCGATGGCGCGGTCGTAGCAGGCCAGCGCGTCGGGGAACTCGCCCAGGCCCTCCGCCACCTCCCCGAGGTCGCTCAGGGATTCCCAGGGCCGGGCCTCCGTCGCCCACCATTCGCTCCCGCCCATCTGCTCGAGTGCGGCGAACTGCGCCCGGGCGTCCGCATAGGCTCGGGTTCGTGTGAAGAACGCGGCCGCCTCGTCAGCCCTGTTCCGCCGGGCAAGGTTCAGCTCGTCCCGCATCAGGGCAGAGTCGCCGGGCATCCCCTGCATGAATGCCTGGAACTGCTCGGGCCCGCCGGCGAGCGGATCGGGCGTTGCCGCGTAGATCCGCCGAAGCTCCTCCGCCGCCTCCTCGTACCGGTGCCACTGGGCCAGCACCACGGCTCGGAGATACGGCTCCCCGCCGACACCGCCGGTGGCGAGCTCCAGCGCGGTGGCGAACTGGCGCTCGGCCTCGTCCGTGCTGCCGTCCTCCCGGGCCCGGACTCCCCGGTACAGCGGCACCAGGACCCGGCTCTGAGCGACGGTCGACCGGCCGCCCGTCGCGACCACCTGGAACGGCCCCGAGTCCGCGGCGGTGACGTCCGCGCCCTCGATCAGCCCGGCGATGCGGGCGGCGCTCCGCTCCATCGCGTCCGGGTCCATGGCCGCCAGGTGCACCTGCCAGACGTTGATGGCCAGCATGACCGAGCGGGTGCGGGCCAGGGTGGCTGCGCCGCCGGTCTCGGGATCGGCCGACAGCCGCCGGATGGCCTGTTCGAACCTGGCGACCCCCTGCTCGTAGAGGTCCATGGCGGCGATGCTCTCTCCCACCGCGGCGTAGGTCTCGCCCTGGTCCACCAGCGCCTGCGCCTCGTTCTGCTCGGCTCCCAGAGCGCGGAACGTGGCCACGGCCAGGCGCGAGCAAGCCAGGGACCGCTCGACGTCCCCGGCGGACACGAGCCACCCACGCCCCTGCCGGGCGAACAGCAGGCCCAGGCCCAGAGCCCAGGAGAAGCTTCCCTCGGAAGCCCCCCACGCCCCGATCGCGGCCGCGGCGTCCGTGTTCTCCGGCCGCCCGACCCCGACGGACGCCAGGGCCAGGTGGGCCTCGGCGACCCACCGGCCGAGCGCGTCTCCCGCGGCGAGGAAGCCCGACCCGGCCTCCGCCGCCCATCGCTCGGCCGCGCTGTGGTCCCCCGACCGCATGGCCAGGTACCCCCTCCGCAGGGCGACGGCCGCCACCCCCCGGGGGGCCCGGGCGGCGGCGAAGGCTTGCCCGGCCTGGTCGTAGGAGCTGGCCGCGGCCGCCAGCGCCGCGGGGTCCGTCGCCGCCTCCCGAGCCTCCTGGGCCCCCGACAGCGCGCTGCTCTGGGTCCCCTCCTTCATGAAGCGGTTCAGCACCGCCGGCGAGCTGGCGGGCGCGCACGACCAGTCGCCCTCGGTCATGTGGCACAGCGCGACGCCCGCCTTGTCGCCGGCCTGCGCGTAGAGGGCCGACGCCTGGCCGAGAATGGCACCGGCCTGCTCGACCTGGCGCAGCCGGTGGCACAGTCCCGCGGCGGCGAGGTGGGCGAACGCGAGGTACTTCGGCGCCACGCCCGCCTGGAAGGCCGGGGTGACGAACTGGTCGGGCACCGACAGCGAGGCCTGGAGGACCGTCTGCATCGCGTCCCCCGACAGGATCTCCGGGTCGGCGCCCGCGCTGCGGACCGTCAGGAGGTTGCACAGCAGCCCGTTCACCAGCGAGGACTCGAGGCCGACGTCGGGGGTCGCGGCCGGGAGGAGGGCGCCGAGGCGCTCCCACCGACGGCCGATCTCCTGCATGAACCCTGCTGAGCGGGACTCGAACTCGGCGCCGGCCATCCCGATGAGGCTGGGGAAGCAGTTCACGTCGAGGTACCGGGCCAGGCCGGTGTACGTGATCGCGCGCACCAGACGGCCGGGATCATGGGGGACGACCCGCTCGACCTCGGCGAGGTGCTCGACGGCGGCTCGCGGCCGGCCGGTCAGGACGTCGACCACACCCCGGGCGAGCATGGCGTCGGCCAGGTCGGGGCCGGGACCGAGACTCCTGGCGCGCTCGAGCCAGGCCCCGGCGGCCGCGTCGGCGGCGGCCAGGTTCCCCTTCCACTCCTCGTAGATCACCGACCCGCCGAGCTCCGAGTCGACCAGGGGAACGGTGAACTCGAGCGCGCACATCACGGCCTCCCAGTGCGGGCGGGGGGATCCCGGCCCTGGGCCTCCCATCGGCTCTACAAGAGATGGCGAGTATCCTGCGGTCCCCGACGGAAGTCCAGGCTCGACCCCGCGCCGAGCCCGCAGGAAAGGAGGCGCCCCCCATGCCACCTCAGGACGTTTCTGACGTCGTCGTGTTGCTCCCCGGGATCACCGGGAGCGTGCTGGCGAAGGACGGCGAGGATGTGTGGGCGCTGACCGCGGGATCCGTGTGGCGGGCGCTGGTCAGCCTCGGCCACAGCATCGGCGACCTCGCCCTCACCGAGGACCCGCCGGAAGTCGACGACCTCGGCGACGGCGTGACGGCGCCCCGGGTCATGCCAGACGTCCACCTGATCCCGGGGCTGTGGAAGATCGACGGGTACGGCAAGGTCTCCGAGCGGTTCCGGGAATCTCTCGGCGTTACTCCGGGCAAGAACTTCTTCGAGTTCCCGTACGACTGGCGACGCGACAACCGGGTGGCCGCCCGAAAGCTCGCCCGGGACAGCCACGACTGGCTGAACGCGTGGCGCGAGTCGTCCGGCAACGACGACGCGAAGCTCGTCCTGATCGGCCATTCGATGGGCGGCCTGGTCTCCCGGTACTTCCTCGAGTGCCGCGACGGGTGGAAGGACACTCGGCTGCTGGTGACGTTCGGGACGCCGTACCGAGGGTCGGTGAACGCGCTGGGGTTCCTGGCGAACGGGCTGTCCAAGAAGGTGCTCGGCCTCACCGTGGCCGACCTGTCCGGGCTGCTGCGGTCGTTCACCTCCGTCTACCAGCTGCTGCCGATTTACCCGTGCTACGACGCTGGCGACGGGACCCTGACCAGGGTCGCCGAGACGCCGGCGGGGGTCCCGAACGTCGACCCGGCGAAGGCTGCTGCCGCGCTGGCGTTCCACCGCGAGATCGAGCACGCCGTGGAGGAGCACCTCGACGACCATGCGTACATGGAGGCGCGGTACGACCTCCTTCCGGTGGTGGGCTCGTACCAGCCGACGAGCCAGTCCGGGCGACTGCACGACGGCGGTGTGGAGATCCTCCGGACCATCGACGGGAAGGATCCCGACGGCGACGGGACAGTCCCGCTGCCCTCAGCGACCCCGCTCGAGCTGTCCGACGACCCCCGTGAGATGTACGCGGCGGAGCGGCACGGCTCGCTGCAGAACAACGACGCCGTGCTGGTCCAGCTGATCCAGCGGGTGCTCCGGGAGCAGCGCGACGTCGGTTCGTACAAGGCCACCTTGAACACGGGGCTGGGACTCGACCTGGAGGACGTCTACCTGCCCGGCGAGCCGGTCGGACTCCGGGTGTGGCCGGAGGATCCAGGGGCCCGGCTGACCGCCGTGATCCGGGACGCCGGTACGGATGAGGAGGTCGCCCGCGCCACCGCCTGGTCCGAGGACGGCGAGTGGCGGCAGGCCGAGATCCCCCCGCTCGCACCGGGCACGTACCGGGTGACCGTCACGGCCATCGGCCCGGTCGACCCGGTCACGGACGTGTTCCTCGTCCCGAGCGAGGCCGCTCAGCAGGGCTGACCCCCCGGTTGACCACCAGGCGGGCTTCGCAGCAGCGCATCGGCCCTGGCCGGGTCGCGCTCGCGGACAAGCCAGCCCAGGTTGACCATGGCGCCGACGAGGCCGGCCTCGGCGTTTCCCGGAAGCAATCAGCCCGGGCGCGGCGAATGTCCCGGCCCTCCGGCCCGGCCGCGGCCTAGCGTCATCGAGTACTTCCTTGCGCTCCGTCAGGGCTCTTGGCGAGCCTGGTTGCTCAGCCCGGAGCGACCGATGCGTGCCCGGTCGGGCCCTCCGGTCGTGCCGGGAGACTCACATTGCTGTCATTCGTGTCGAACCCCTGGGCCATCATTCGCCCATCGCCGCAGACGACGAGGGGGGACCGATGGGGAGACGAAGCCGCACCGAGATGGTTCGCGTTTGGGCACGAGACCGGATGTCGAGGCCCCGTCGCCGGTCCGTCGATGTGGAGATGGGCCGCCCGCTGACCACCGTTGCTCGGGTGCCCAAGTCGAGCCTGTCGCCGGGAAACGTTGTGTGGGCCCACGTCCCGTACGACGAGGGCGATCGGGAGAAGACCAGGCCGGCGGTTGTGGCGTCGGTCGAGGGCCGGACGATCAGCCTGCTCCCGATCACGAGCGCCTCAAGAAGGACCGCGTTCGCGAAGCGATACGCCGAGATATTCGATTTCGCTCATGCTGGTCTGACCCGCCCGTGCGCGGTTGCCCTGAAGATCAAGGAGGTCGACCTCATCGACATCGTGGCTGTCGCTGGTCGGCTCTCCGACATCGACCGTCGCCGGATCCTCGAGCCCGACACGCCGCCCGGCGGAGGCACGCCAAACCGTCCGCTGTCGCGGGCCCCGTTTCCCGTGGAGGGGGCGCACGAGATCGCGGGGTTGCTCGGTTGAGCCCGCGAGCCGACCGCGGTGCGCGCTACCGCCTGGCGGCGGAGCGGCTGCGGCTCTACGGTGCGTCGGTCCCGCTGTACGCGGCGCAGGTCGAGGCCGCGCTTGTCTCCGTCAAGCCCAGGGACGAAGCCGAGGCGGGGGGTCTGGCCGAGCTGCGAGCCGCGTACGAGGAGCTCGGGGCGGGGATCGACCCCGGGAGGGTCTCCCTCGACCTCCGTCCCCGAACGTGGCTGCCCGCCCTCGAGCCCCGACGTACCAACCCGACCTCCGGCGGCGCCGGTATGTTCGAGCGCCAGATGGACGTGCTCGCCCACGTCCCCGTCCCGCCCCCGGACATCGCCTTCCACTTTGTGGAGCCGGCCTACACGAGGCGCGGCCATTTCTTCGACATGGAGAGCCTTGGGTACGTGGTTCTGGCGTGCTGGCGCCACGACCACGTTGTGCCGGGGCCCCGGTTGGTGGCGGACCCCTACCGCCCCTCGTCAATCTGGCTGACGATGCGTGTTGCGGGCGACGGCGAGGCCGGTGTGGAGATCGTCAACGAGGCGGCGCCCGAACCGGCCGCAGCCGACGTGGTCCTCGACGTGGCGATTTCAGGACCCGCCGACCGTTTCGGTACGGGGCACCGTCCGCGCCCTTCGGACCTGGCCATCTCGCGGGGCCGCGTGGTGGCCGTCGGCCGGGACGTCGGGCGGGCCCGGAGGCAGATCGACGTGTCCGGGCTCGCCGTGGCGCCTGGCTTCATCGATCCGCATTCCCACTCCGACGTCGTGCCGTTCCTGGCGGAGCCGCAGCCCTTCAAGCTCCTTCAGGGCGTGACCACGGAGATCAACGGGAACTGCGGGTTCTCGGTCGCCCCACTCGACGCTGCGCGAGGCCGTGAGGCTGCCGCCACCCTCAGTGGCCTCATGGGAAATCTCCCGATCGAGGCGTGGTCGTTCTCCGAATACTTGAACGCGATGGCCGCGGCCGGGCCGACCAATCACCTCGCCACCCTCGTCGGCCACTCCACGCTCCGCATGGCGGTGAACGGCTACGAACGAGGCCTCGCGGGGGACGCGCTCGACCAGATGCGCCAGCTCGCCTACCGCGCCTTCGCCGACGGCGCGATCGGGCTCTCCACCGGGCTGATCTATCCGCCAGGAGCGTACGGCGACGTCGATGAGATCGTGGCGCTGGCGACGGTGGCTCATCACCACGGCCGTCCCTATGCGACCCACATGCGTGACGAGGGCGCGGGGCTGGAGCAGGCGCTGGATGAGGCCGCGGAGATCGCGACAAGGGCGCGAGTGCGGCTGCAGATCTCCCACTGCAAGGCGGCCGGCCGTTCGAACCACGGCAAGTCCGAGCTGCTGCTGCGGAAGCTGCATGCGGCCCGGATCACCGGTGTGGACGTGCGTGGAGACGCGTATCCGTATCTGGCTGGCGGCACAGCCATGTCCGCGCTCGTACCGCCGGAGGCGCTCGAGAATGACCCCGCCCTCGAGGGGCTCTCCGATCCGGCAGAACGGGGGCGACTCCGCTCCATCGCCGAAGATGCCGCCCGCACCACCGGGACCGGGTTGTGGCGTGACACCGTGCCGCAGGCCGTCTGCATCATGAAGCACACGCGCTCCGACATCGTCGGCCGGACCCTCGCGGACGTGGCGTCGGATCGTGATCCCTGGGATGTGGCGTGCGAGCTGATCCGGACCGATCCCTCGTCACAGATTGTGATCACCATGATGGCGGAGGACGACGTGCGCCGGATTCTGGCCGACCCCCTGATCGGAATTGGCTCCGACAATGGGGTGCCGACCGGCCTCGAACACCCCCGGACGTGGGGGTGCTTTCCGCACTTCCTCGGTCGTTACGTCCGGGAGTTGCGAGTCGTGGACTGGCCGGAGGCGATTCGCAAGATGACGTCTGCGCCCGCGGGGCAGTTCGGGCTCTCGGGTCGGGGCTGGCTCGGTGTCGGCGCGATCGCGGATATCTGCGTCTTCGATCCCGCTACCGTGGGCCACGCGGGGACGTACCAGCAGCCGGACGTCGCGCCCACGGGGCTTCCGTACGTACTCCTCGAGGGTCATGTCGTCGTCGACTCGGGCGATTTCACAGCAGAACGGCGAGGGCGAGTGCTTCGAGCGGAAGGAGACGCAACGAGTTTCGGATAGTCGGCCTGGCCAGGCACCGCTATCTGGCCGAAGCTTTCCCGAACCTGTGGCCGCTCGAGCGGTCGGTTGCTGCTTACAGCCTTGTAGTTACATACGTGTCGTTCTCTCCAGACAACGGGCAGGAGGCAGTGTTCTCGTCCCCTGGCTGCAGGTTTCACCGATCCTACCTATCACCGCTGCTGAGGGGCGGTGTCGCAGTTTGTGCACCCCTCAGGCACCTGGCCTTCCCCCCGCCGGTCACCGAGATCCTCAGAGCATGCACCCTCAGGACGGTCGATCATTGGAGCCTCACACAGCAAGGGTGGTCCAGTAATGGACCGCCTACAAGGCTGAGCAGCCGCCGCACCAA
>Ga0137368_10002620_pt1 | contig 19306 bp, 31 predicted proteins | sample SagtaG_13_FD_104917 | JGI IMG/M metagenome (GOLD analysis project Ga0137368, IMG submission 104917) | Vadose zone soil microbial communities from Sagehorn Ranch, Mendocino, California, USA - Sage1_L_100_16 metaG | ecosystem: Environmental > Terrestrial > Soil > Vadose zone | place: USA...
CCTTGCCGCCGCGGACGTGTAGGCGATCACCCCTGCCCAACCGTGCCGCCAACCCACTATTTCGAGCGACTCACATCGAAGCCGGAGTCCAGAGTTCTGAATTTAGTTTAATTTAATTGGATCGCGCGTACTGGTTGAGCGCTGCGCGGTCCGCCCATCCTGCGATCAGCTCCTGAGCCGCTGTCCACCGACAGCGCGTAATTCCGGTGATACGCAGGTCTAGTGACGGGGTGGGTCTTATGCGACGAAGACGAAGGGTGCCTCGAAGAACTGCTTCTCAGAATCGGGTAAGGCGCCTGCTTCGCGCGTGCTGCGTACCGTGGTATCAAACCAACGCTGCCAGTCCTCCTGCGATTGCCAGATTTCCACGGCGCGGAAACCGCCCGGGATCAGTCCGGAGGCATGAGCGATGAAGCCTTTCGACTGTCGCGCCCCGGGTGCCGAGTCTCGCACCCAAGCGGCGCTGCTCTGGACCATCTCGTTTCCACCCCAGGGCGCGCGCCAAAAAAGACCACCCGCGTGTTAACCGACCAGTCGCCAGAACTCATTCGTGCCGCCTGTCTCGGTAATCTCTTGCCAGCGCTCGTACCAGGACGACAACCGTGGGATGACGCTTGGGTGTTCCTGGAACTCCGCGAGAGCTCGCTCGAACGCGCTCAAGCTCGCGACCTCGAGCTCACACGCGATCGTGTCGAAATGACCAATCTCAGTTGCGTAGACGCGCATGACGGCAGTGCTGTCAACGCGCTTCAGGAGGTCGCGATATTCGGCTAACAGTGTCAACGCCTCATCATGGTGTGGCTTCCTGACAATGAACGTTCGGCGATAGACCAACATAAGCTCTACCCTTAGAAGTCGGGCGTCGGCTGGAAACTAGGTGATTCGCAGCGTCCAGCCCCGCGGCAGCCTTCGTCCCCTCCAGATTCAGGCTTGTGTGCTCACCTCGAAGTGCTGGCGGATCGGCGTGTCCGCGAGTAGATCCTCGACGCTTCCGACCTGTCCTTGCAAATAGCCATCATTCTCGCCTGACACCATATCCGACTCGGTCTCCCACAGTGTCAAGCCGATGATTTTTCCCGCCACAGTCGGTCAGAGCGATTCCGCCGCGAAAACCCTGCTGGTCTTTTGCGACTGCCGCCAGGGAGTCCTGCGTAATGCTGATGACGGAGTTAATCATCCCTTGGCCCTCCTGAAACGTAATCCGTGCGTACGTGTCTCTCACCTCCATTACCGAGTCCGTGCGGCTCGTTGCGTCAATTTCGAGCGAAGCCTCTACTGAGAAGCACCCAGGAGTACCTGTCTGGAAGTTCGGTCGGTTTGGGAGTTGAACACCACCTCATAGCGGGCACCTTCCTGTTCAATATGGCCCGCGGCCGCGGCCTGATTGCAAACGATGCCTCCTCGCATCTGCTCCCAAGCGTGTAGCGAGCAACCTCATACCGCCGAGGTAATCCGCCCACAATAAGGGGACCTCAAAGGAGGTCCCCTTTTTCGATGTAGCCTTCGAGTGTTCGAAAACCAAAAGGGCTACACGATGCTCGATTATGCCACCCTGCTCCGTGACCACATCACGCTGACCTGCCGCTCGATCGATCGCCTGTTTCTGCAGGCGTACGTGCCCAAGCTCCAGACGGTTGGGCAGGTCTGCCAGTTTCTCAATCGACGTGGTTTCAAGATCCCCTCGTCGGCTGCCTTTGGTCAGATCGGTGAAACCTACGTCGCCGCTATCCACCGCTGGGCCGAGGCCGAGGGTGTGCCTATTCGCTACTTCGCCAAAGGCGAAAACAAAGAAAAGATCGCTGAGCCGCTGCTCCGCGCCGCGGCCGAGCAGCGTGGCAAGGCAAGGTCGTTCTGATCGGCATTGCCCAGGAGAAGGCCTCCGCCTGGCGCTTGTGGAAGGCCAAGGGGCAAGAGAAGGCGGCGCATCCACACATGGAGTGGGGTCGCCAGATGGTGCTGGTCAACCACTTCTACTTTTACCTGTGGGATCTCGAGTGGGGCCCGGCCTTCTCGAAGACCAACGCCTACGCTCCCTTCCCGATCTGGCTGTGGTTGAACGGCCACAGCTGGGCCAAGCGTCAGTTGGACAAGGCCGGCATCACGTTCCAGGCGCTCGACAACGGCTTCCGCTGGTGCGCCGATCCGGCCGCCCTCCAACGGATCTGCAGTCGGCTGGGTGCGAATGACGTGCACACCTTCTTCTGGCGCTGGTTCCACCGCCTTCCGTCGCCATTTACACCAGACGATCTCACGGTGGGTTACGACTATGATCTCGCCTTCCGCCAGTTCGAGGTCTCAGACAACGCGCATGTTTGATCGTCCTCAGACTGGTCGCGCCTACTTCGAGGGCGTCATCCGCGACCACCTGGACCTGGGCCGGCCAGATCAGGTGGTCTTGGTCTTTGATCGCAAGCTGTTACCGCGCACGCCCGGCCGGTTCGTCACCAAGGTCATCACCCGCGGCGTGGACCCCCAGCTCAGTTGCACGTACAAGTCCTGCCGGCTCAAACAATACTTCAAACTCGGCAGGGCACTCCGCACCGAAACGGTCATCGCCGACACCCGCGATTTCGGGATTGGTCGTCGCGTCTGCATTAAAAAACTGGATGGCCCTACGGGCCGTTGGCGACTCAGCCAATCGGCGTCTGTGCGACGCCGAAGCGCAGACAGCACGACCGGCTCCTGATGTGGTCACGCTCACTCACGTGACCCGACCGTCCACCACCACCGACAGCCTGCATGCCCCGGCGCTCGCCTTCGGCGACCCGCGGGTGATGGCCCTTCTCGCGTCGCTGGTCCACTTCAGCCATCTGTTGGCCGGCTTCACCAACCGTCAGCTGGTCCAATTGGTGGCCAGCCTCTGGGACCTGCCCTACTCCAGCCGCCAGGCAACCTACGCTCTTCGCCGACTCCGCCGCAAGGCACTGATTATCCGCGTACCCGGTTCACACTGTTATCAGCTGACGCCACTCGGCCGACGCGTAGCCGTGCTCTTCACCAAGGCCCACGGTCGAGTCCTGGCTCCCGGACTCGCCCTCCTCGACCCCATCATTCCTGGCGATCTCGCCCAACGCAGCCAACTTGCCACCGCCTGGCGACACCTGGACCTCGCCCTCAACGACTTTGTGGACCGCCAACTTCTCGCTGCTTGAAACTTGACCAGCTCGTAAACATTAAGCGCAGCAAGCCGAGCTAGCGAGGTCCCGAGTTGTGGGACGCGTTCCCGATGTGGCCGGGAACGTCACGCAGCGTCGCAAGGGTCGAGGCGACCTAACCCAAATCGGTTATTCTGGCCGAGCGGATGGGGCTAACGGTCGGAAAGCGGCTGACGTGGGAACGGACGTTCACCGAGGACGATGTCCGGCAGTTCGCCGAAGTCTCGGGCGATCGTGGAGCGCACCACATTCAGCCGGGTCCCGATGGTCGAGTGATGGTTCAAGGCCTGCTGACGGCGACGCTGCCGACAAAGATTGGCGGGGATCTGAGCTTCATGGCGCGCGAGATGACCTTCGAATTCGTCCGCCCGGTGTTCTCGGGCGACACGATCACCACGGATGTGACGATCTTGAATGTCGAACCTGAGGGCAGCCGCGAGTGGGCTTCGATCGAAGCCGTCTGCCGCAACAAGGCCGGAAAGGACGTCTTACTGGCACACATCCGCGGGTTCGTCACTGTGCAAGATGCCGTGCGCGCCCATCCTGGGGGCAGTGATGAGCGGAGTCAATAGGTAACTTATCCGTTCATTGCTCGTCGATTGCAAAGCTACGCAAGGCCAGCATCGCGGGCGCGCAGCGCGGCCTGAGTGCGGTCAACCACCTGGATCTTGCCAAAGATCTCCGATACGTAGTTGCGCACCGTCTTGGGGCTGAGTACCAGGCGCTCGGCGATCGCCAGGTTGGAATGCCCTTGAGACTCAACAATCGAGCGGAGAATTCGCACCAACCAACGCGACAACGTGAACGCGCGATGCGGCGGTTCAAGTCACCCGACCAGGCGCAGCGGTTCCTAGGTCCATTCAGCGCGATCGGTGATCACTTCCGAGTCGGCCGCTTCCGCAGCCCCGCGCCGGCGCGGCGACTGCTTTTGTCGGAAAGGTCGCGCACCTGGCGCGAGGTCGTGCTGGCCGCTTGATGGTCAGCACCGACTCGGCACGTCTTGTTCTTGTAGGCCGGTCACGTTCGCACCCTCCTTAAGTTGACGGTGCCTCTCGAAGCTCAATCGGGTCGAGTCGGACCACCCGGCGTCGGTACGTGCTTGAGCCGGTCAATGAGCGCCTGGAGCAACTCGGCACCCTCTGTAACTACCGAGAGCTCGTCGTCAATGAGGATCAGGATCTGCTGCATGTGGGTCATTTGGTTCCTTCGATCACGACCTGGTGGGCGGCGTTCGCCAGCCGGTCCAGGGCGCTGTTGCCGAGGATAGGGTCGTCAAAGAGACCGAGCCACTCGTCCACGCCGCGATTCGACGTCAACGCGAAACTCCGCGCGACGATGGCTCTCGATGATCGGGTCGCCAGGTCCTCGCTGCCCAAAGCGAAGTGGGGATGTGGTGAGTGGGATTGGCCGATCAAATGGTGACGCAGCCTGAAAAGCCGGAGCTCCCGCCTGTCGCTTCGGTCGTCGTGGCAGTGATGACCTGGCCCGCGGGCACCACCACCGGCAACGTCGTGCTGAACGTGAGCGCCTGGTTATCGGACGTCGGGGTGACCGCCGTCGAGCTCAGGAAGCGCTCGCCTTCGCCCACGCCCGACGGGTCGCACGCGGCGCTGGCGTAGAAGTCGACGTCCACTCTCTGACCTGCGCGGCCGACGACCTGAGCCTGCACGGTCGTCGAGGTGGCCGTAGTGCTGGCGCTGGTCAGCACGGGCGGCATGATGCGGAAGTTGGCCAGCGATTCGATGGCGAGACCGAGATTGCCGTTCGAGCCGATGCTGTTGAAGCGAATGACAATGCCGCCCGTGCCGCTCGCCACGTGCACGCCGAAGACGCCGTTGAAGGCGATGCGATTGCCCTCGCCGAGCCCTGGTCCGCCGATGTCGATGGCTGGCGCGAACGTGCCACCGACGACGTCGATGCCGTGCAAGCCATTGCCCAGACCGCTCGCGCCATCGAAGTTGGTGCCGATTCGGTTGCCGAAGATTGAGATGAAACGCACATTACTATTGGTCACGATGCGCACGCCGCTGCCGCTGTTGGCGGCGATGACGTTGCCGCCGCTGATGACCGTCGGGCAGCTAACGGTGAGCTCGCCGCCGCCGGGCAAGGTGATCGTGCATTGGCCTTGGCCCATGACCTGGCCGAGGATGGTGAACTTCGTATCGGTCATCAGCACGCCCGGGCCGCGGTTGGGGACGGCGGCTGTGGCGGCCGCGTTGAGGCCGATGATGTTGGCGCCGATACGATCGTCGCGCGTCGAACGGAGCTCGAGTCCAGCCAGCTGGTTACCCGAGATGACGTTGCCTTCCGAGGGGCCGCCGCCGATGATGTTGGCATCGGCACTCGGGCCGGCGATGAGCACGCCCTCGCCATTGGCCACCGCAGTCGTGCCGCTAGCGTCGGTGCCGATGAGGTTGCCGCTGACGGTGTTGCTGTTGGCATGACCCAGCGCGCCGCCGCAGGCGCAGATCTGGATGCCCACGGTCTGGTTGGCCGAGACGACGTTGCGGTCGGCGGCCGTGTGACCGCCGACGAGGTTCGTGTCACTGCGGACGAGGATGCCCGTGATGTTGCCGCGAGCGACCGCGGCGGTATCGAGGCCTACGAAATGGGCAGTCACGACATTGTTCGAGCTGACCACATCGAGAGCGATGGCGGCGTTGGTCAGGGCCAGGCCGCGGATCTGGCTGCCGTCGCTGCCGGGCGCCAGCTGGAGCAGCGTGCTGCTGGCGGCTGGTCCGCGCAGCTCGACGCGCGGGCTGCCGCTGTATTTTGGCTGGCTGGTGCCGTCAATCGTCACTGGGCGACTGATGGTCGGCAAGGGCGACGCCGGCTGGATCGGATCGAGGACCAGGTGACCCTGGCACGTAATGGGCGTTGCGCCCGTACACACAAAGCGAATGACCTCCGGCAGGTTGAACAGGATCGTGTCGCGATCACTGTCGCGATTGGCGGCACCAATGGCGCCGCGGAGCGTGCAGTGCGAGAGACTGCACTGGGCGTCGTCAGCGTTCGAGTTGACGACGAGCGTGTCAGCGAATACAGGCGCCGCTGATAGAACGGTGAGCGCGAACAACGACAGGGAAGCGAGGATCAAACGAAGACGCATCGTTGCGGCTCCTCGGTGTGGGGGATACGCCAGCCTAACCAAGGCCTGTCCCAAAGGACGTCGGGAAAATGCCCGATTCGAGCCACATATCTGACGGTCTCGAGCGGTTACCCACGCGGTTACCTGGGCGCGCGAGCCCGCGTAGTGGAATCGACTGGCTATCTACCAGCCGCCTTCCGCCGAGTCCGAGGAAACCCTTGCAGTAAGTCCTCGCGATGAACAACCCGTCACCCGCGTCGACATCCGCGGCATCCGCAAGGTGGATAGCGACGCGGTGGTCGAGACCCTGCGGGCGCGCGGACTGGTGGCCTAGGACCCCGCTTCGGTGCCCTCGGCCGGCCTGGCTTTCTCGTCACCACGCGGGCGTTCCTGCAGTACTTCGGGCTGAGCTCGCTCAGCAGTCTGCCACCTCCAGACGCCTCGCCAAGGCGCTGAAAACTGTGGCCTTCGCGCCAACAACGCTCGGCACCGCGGACTGCGCGGTCGTCGACGGGGCGATAAGTCTGCTCCGTTGCTCGTTCTTGCTCTGCATCATGGCGACCCTTGAGTTGCTCCAGCACGTGCTAACTCGCTTAGGAAGCGGCGAGTCTCAAGGATTTCCAAAAACATCCGATGCTTGAGTGCAGGCCCCGGAGTCCCCGTCGGCCGAGCTCTAAGACAAGCAGGAATCACCGTGCATTTAATTCGTTTCGTGGCTGGTCCGATCGCGGCTGGCTTGCTCTTGCTGGCCCCGGCGACGATGTCAGCCTTCGCCCAGGCCGTCCCCGCTCCTGCCACCGTGGAAGACCAGGCCTACCAAACGGCCTACACGGCCGCGCTGTCAGATGTCTCAGCGCTTCTGGTAGAGAAGGTTAATATGGATATTCGGCTTGCGAGTGTCGATTCCACTACCGACTTCCCCGCCCTGGTGGCCGATATCGGTGCCCTCGGTGGCCGCTGGCAGGCCGTCACTGACAAGCTTGTCCTGCTGCAGCCCACCGACAGGTACACTAGTGGCCACTTGAACTCGGCCATCGCCACCCAGACGTTTGCTGTGAGCTATGCCGCCCTGGCCACAGCGATCACGGCCAACGACGCGGCCGGAATTGCCGCCGCGGTGGGGGCACTCACGTCGGCCAACGGCATGCTCCTGGCTGCCGGCACGGAACTCCAGTCGGCGTAGGCCAATCTCCGTCTTTCCGATCTGGTAATCGGGCTCGCCGTCGCCTACTCGCGCTCGCTGGCCATGACCAGCGGGCGTGCGGCGGCGAGCTGATCGGTGATCAGCACACGCGGCACACCTGTCCTCGCTGTGCGGACTAGCGTCGGGCCCAGACGCGTATGGCGTTCGAGTTCAGCGAGGGAATTCCCCAGCTAGTCGCCGATCTCCGCGAGCGAAGGCTCCGCCTTGGCCTAAGCAGCGAACAAGAGCGCAGCCGATCTCCGGCCGGCGCGGGCAAGCAGATCGAGCAGCAGTTGGTAACCGACGTTCTGGGGTTATGCCGAGATACGGCCAAAAATAGGAAATAGCGAGTCAGGCAGTGGCGGCTGACTCCTGGGCGTCGTCGAGTGGGAGCGGCACGACCAGGTCGGTGTCGAATGGGTCGGGCGAGTTCATCGAGAGGGTGTAGTCGCCGAACCTGCTTCAAGCAGCGTGTCTGGCAGGGACTGAGCTGGGCCAGATCCTCGGCGAACGAAGTAGCCGTCGGCCTGCAGATCGCGCACTGCGCGAGTGAGGTCAACGACGTTCTAGAGGCGGCAACCGACGTCTGGTGCGTACTTTCCTATTTTCCACGCGCGCTGCCTGTCGATTCTGACAGTCGGCTGCACCAGATGCATCCGACTCCAAGGCTGAGCGACTCAGCCCTTATGCGTCTGTTGGGAGGCCTACCAGAACGCCTGCACCGGTGCGCGTCTGTAGCGGTACGATCCGCTCTAGATCGAAGCCCGCCCCAGCAAGCAGCGAGCTCCACTCCTGCAGCGTCCGCTCTTTGCCGCCGATCAGAAGCATTGTGATATCGCCCAGCTTGCCAGGATTGGGCTGGTTGCCGTCAGGGATCACCTGCTCATTCACGATCAGCAATCGAGCTTGCCGCGGCATTGCTCGCCGCACGCTGCGCAGGATCCGGGTTGCATCCGCGCCTGCCAGTCGTGCAACACATTTGAGAGCAGGTAAGCATCTCCGCCTGAAGGCACCTCTTCAAGAAAGTCCCCACCTACCACCTGCACCCGCTCAGCTACCACTGCATCGGCGACCACGCTGGGAAGATCAAACAGGATCCCGCGGATTCCCGGCTCCTGAGCAAGAATGGTTCGGAGCAGGGCGCCGTTGCCGCCGCCGACGTAGACCAGCGTGTCGAGTCCCGAAAAGTCGTACCCGGTCGCCAGTGCGGCGTTGTTGTCTGCGTACCGACTGGCCATTCCAGCATTGAATCGGCGCGCCGCGTCCGGATGCGCTGCAAAGTAGTCGAACAGGCCCTTCCCCCATAGCCGCGTAGGCGCCGGCTCACCCGTGCGGACTGTTTGCGAGAGGTCGCGGTGGATCTGCCAATACCACTCGTCGTTCTGGAACAAGGCCAGCCCATGGCGTCGCGGTCTCGTCAGAAGGTTGGCTGGCCTGCGAAGCGCTGGAACTCGGCAACCTGCTCCCTCACCCCTTCTGAGGAACTCGAATCTTTTTCAAGCTGGTGTCGGTTGTCGGTCATGATCGATCTCCTCGCCGGGCCACGGTCCGCTGCGCACGGGGCCATCTGGCGCGGGGAATTCTTGGGTTGGTGGCCGCTTTGTCGCCAGGCTCGAGATCGGGGCGCAACTGCCGGATCGCGGCGAGCATGTCGCGGAGCGCGGCGGAACCGTCGTACCGGGTGCCATCGATGTAGAAGGTCGGAGTGCCGCTGACGCCGCTGTCGAGACCACTCTGCTGATCTTCTTCGACGCGACGAGCATACTCATGACGGGCCAACTCCCTGCTTACGCGGTCAGAGTCCAGGGATAGCTCGGCCGCGTACTTCAGCAAATCGGCGTCATCAAGGGCGTCCTGTCGCGCGAATAGGGTGTCGTGCATTTCCCAGAACTTGCCTTGAGCGAACGCGCTTAGGGGCAGAAGGCGCGCTCGGCAGCTAGCCCCATTCTCCAACGCGCCTTCGCGCGCCCCAGCATGCATCCAGACCTCCTCGGGTAGAAGGCCGAGATTCGCGCCGATATACAAGCCGGTGTCGTAAATCGCCATCGGTCCAATACCCATGATGTCGCCAGCGACCTCTTCGACCAGACTCTTGATCTGCAGGAAGTTGCCGCATCCACCGAAGCGTGCTTGAGCGGTTAGCAGTGCCGGTTGCGGCGTCCGTCGCTGCGCAAGCCGCGGCCGACCGTGCTCAACTCCGCCGGCGTGCTCAGGTTGCGGAAATAGGCAATTCTCCGAGATGAAATGGGGCGTGACGGCTGATGTAGTCATCGACCAACACGCCAAGTTGGGCGGGCGTCATTCCGTTGGCTTGCTCCCTTAGGCACTAATCGCGTGCAGACCATCTGGTACGTCACGGCGCTGGTATCCGCCCGCTCTTCCGTCTACGTCCTGTTCGACAGGCGAAGGGTAAGTTTGAGGTCGCCGCGGAACTAGAGGCTCAGGTACTACTTGTTGACACGTCATGCCCGTAGCTAAAATCCGCGCGCATAGTGCGCGCAGGCGCGCAGTGTCGCGCGCGCGTTAACGCGTTAAGACGTAAGGCACTGTCGGCAGGTCCTCGCCCTGAGATTCCAGGTGCTGAGCGGGACTCGCTGCCGCCGCTCTGAGACTCCATCGAGTGCGTCGAGGTCGCGCTGCTTCGCTTGGACAGCCCAAGTGACGTCCGCCGCCACGAAGATAATGCGTTCAGTGGGCGCCCGTCGTCTCGGAGCCACTGCCCCCGTCGCGAGGAGGCGGGCGCGAGATAATAGGCGAACAGGCTGTGCTACCCCGCCGGGAATTCCCGGTGGCTGGCACGAGATGCCGTATCGAGACTTCCTGCGCCAGCGGCGGGGTGCCACATTCTTGGGTCAATTGTGGTCCCAAACTGTGGTCCACTTGCCACCAGGTGATCTGGGGAGCCTCCGGCCATACAATGATAGGGTTGGGTGCCGATCGCCGCGGTAGCGGAGCGTACCTCATTCGTCCTGCCAGAGCCGAAGAGCAGCGCTCACAGCGACGCCGAGTTGGGTTCGCTCTCGTCGTCATCTTTGCTGAGCCCTTGCCGTGCGGAAGGTAGGCAAGGGGTCGAATTTCAGGCTCACGGCTGGCGGTCTATCTCGGCGACTGCCAGAAACGAGTTCGATGCTACCAGGGTGGAGCATCGGGGATTCGAACCCCGGACCCCTTGCCTGCCAGAGAAGGGGCTCACCTTGCGCTAGTTACTCCAGAGTGCTTTTCTGCGTGCCACAGTCCACGCGATTTCCGCACAGAGCGCCAGCGTGTGCCAGGTTACCCCCGGTTTGGTGGTCAAATTGGTGGTCACGGCAGGGCTTGAGGCACGCGGCACCTCCGTCATCGGTGCCGGCTGCAACGCCCGATTGGCGTGCGTTGAGCGTGCCGGTCTGATCAGGGGTAGCCGGGCCAAGGCTCGGGATTGACCGGAGGCAGTGCTGGCTTCAACTCCGGGGTGCCGCCGAGCAGCGCGTCCCATTGGCTGGGCGAGGCTGTGGGAATCGCGCCGATTACCCTGTCGCTCATCTCTGCCAACTGGAGTGTGAACTTGAGTCCGGCATGGTAAACATACGAGGTACCGCCGCTGTCTTGCAGCAGACGTCCCTCCAATGGGTCGTTGCCGCTTGGGGCGGCTGATACTGCCGCGCCATTCTGCAGGAGCACCAGGCCAGCCACCAGCCAGCCCATCCAACCGATTCGTTTCATGTGTCTTCTCCTGAGGGGATTTTGAGATCTGTCAGCCACTATCGGAATACCGTGCGGACAGATGCGTGCGACGACTTCTCGTCGCGGCCGATTGTGCGATGTGGGATCAGTTCATTTCCGAGGGTTACTGCGACGCTGCAATGGTTGGCGCGACGGATCATGGGCTGCCCTGCCCACCCGCTGTCTCATGAGCCAACCAAGCGTCGATCACAGCGAGTAATTCGTCGCGCCCACGAAATGACACCCAGCGCTCCTGACCGTGCTGCAGGCCACTGACCTGCCCCTGCATCGACTTGTCGTTTTCGTCCACGAGCAGGCGCAGGAGTAACGTGACGTATCGCCGATCTGATAGCCGCTCACTGCGCGGGGCCGTAGTCACGGGCACCTCCGCACGAGAGTGCGGTGCAGAGAATCGCGTCCACAACCTCCCCTTCGCTGTGCGTTTGCTCGCAGGTGCTACAGCGCATCGGGCGCCCAAGCTCCGGCGGGAGCGGTGCGTGCGCGCCGCAATCCACACATCGACACCACGGACTCGGCGGACAGGTCAGACGAGCCGGTCGGCGCAGCGGCAGCCGCGAAGCACCCGTATCGTCTCTAGCAAAGGAACCGTCTTCAATCCGCCCGCGGAGGATCAGCAGATGCGCGTATTGGCGTACGCGGAACGGATATGGCGCAAGCGCTCGCGGCCGTCGGTGGAACTCATACGGCTGGTCGTGGTCGCTTGCGCCCTGACCATCCTTCGTGCCGGATGATAACGAGTTTGTCGAGCTGATCGAGGATAGGTGGGACATGGCGAGCTCCGCGTGCCTTGGTTCGAGGTGAGCGATGCGTTTTGGCTGAGGTAAACCGCTGCTCACGCTGTTGGCTTGATGTTCTGGTTGATGTGGAACAGGCTGGTCGGGTCGTAATGGTTCTTGACCGCGACCAGCCTGTCGTAGCTGTCGCGATAGGTCGCCTTGATGCGGTCCGCCCCCTCGTCCATCATGAAGTTCACGTAGGCGCCGCCTAGTGAGTACGGATGGAGAGCGTCCCAGTACGCGACAGTCCACGACTTGAGGAGGTCCGCGTCCGCCGGATCGACACTAAACCCGACGATCACCTGGGCGAAGTTGGCGTCGCGGTAATTGAAGGCCGTGTCGTTGTTGGCCACTCGATGCACCGCGCCGTGAATGCCGTGGGGCACGAGCGGGTCGAACATGCTCTGCAACGCCGGGAACGGGAGCGACCCGAGAACGTCCACAGTAGGGACCAGGTCGCGGCGGATGGCGGCGAAGATAGCCTCCGCCTCTTCCGGTGGCCCGGTAAAAGTCCACACGACCCCGCACATGGTCTGGGTGTGCAGCTCAGTCGGGAAGGGCGGGCCAGGTGGCACCTTGAGGAAGGCAAACCAGCCACCGAGGGTCTCGGGGGCCGCGAGGATGAAGTCGCGGTACCAGCGCATCACCTCGTCCGCTCGGTCCATAGGCCACAGCATCGGGCCGGCGTACACGGTGCTGATTGGGTGTAGTCGGAACACGAATGAGGTGACGACGCCGAAGTTCCCGCCGCCGCCGCGGACCGCCCAGAACAGGTCCTGGTTTTCCTCCGCGCTGGCAGTGACGAATCGCCCATCCGCCAAGACCATGTCCACCGCGAGCAGGTTGTCGATCGTCAGGCCGTACCCGCGCGAGAGGTGTCCGATACCACCGCCGAGGGTGAGGCCACCGACGCCCGTGGTGGAGACGAAACCCGACGGGTGGCCAGGCCGAAGGCGTGCGTGGCATGGTCCACGTCGCCCCAGACACAGCCGCTTTCGACGCGTGCAGTGCGCGCCGTCGGGTCGACCCGGATGCCGCACGTAGGCGACAGGTCGATGACCAGCCCGTCAGCGCAGGTGCCAAGGCCGGCGGCGTTATGACTCCCACTCCGCACCGCCAACGCCAGCCCGTGCTCGCGCCCAAAATTCACCGCTGCGATGACATCGGCCACGTCTCGACAGCAGGCGATCAGCCGCGGGTGGCGGTCGATCATGCCGTTGTGCACCCGGCGCGCGATGTCGTAGTCCGGATCTTCCGGGCCGATTAGCTGTCCGCGCAGGCGCGTTCTGAATTCCTGGACTGCACTCTCTTCGAGCACGGTTCCGCTCTGGGGAATCGCCTTAACCATGGGGAATACCCTCTCCTGGTCGTGCGCTGACCCATGAGCAGTCTCCAGGGAGACTTATTCCGGCGCCCTGCTTGCTCGTGACTCCGAAGAGCAAGGTCGCCAAACCGCGCAACGGCGCCAAACCGTTTGCCACCCACGGATTTCCCTGAAGGCGCCGTGCGGAATAATTGCGGCGCGCGAGCGAGGCGAGTCGCTCGCGGTGTGCTTCGTCGAGTAGCTGCTGGTGCTGCACCTTGCCCAGCGGCTCGTACATTGCAGGTAGATACATGTCGCCGAGTCTGGCGACGTGTGGACGCGGGAGCCATCGAAAGTCCGCAATCCGACGCGGAATGTTCGAACTATGCGTGCTATGCTGCCCCGTCTCAGGGTCATGCCCATCGATCAGCCTCGCGCAAGGCTCGGCGAACTCCTACGCGGCTACCGCGAGCAACGGGGGCTGAGTCAGGAGGAGCTCGCCCAACGCGCAGTGCCGCCACTCAGCACGGAGACGGTCAGCAACCTCGAACGCGGTCGAACGCGGCCATACCGCCACACCGTGCAGGCGGTGTGTCGCGCCCTCGAGTTCGACGAGGCTGCGCGCGAGAGTGTGTGGGCGGCGTGGCAGGCGTCGCTGAACCCGCGGACGTCGCCGATCGCCCCAGTTCGGCCACGCAATCAGCAACCGGGCAATCTGCCTCTTCAGGCTACCAATCTTGTCGGACGCGAGCGCGAGGTGGAACAGCTATCGAGGCGCGTGCGCGACCAGAATACGCGGCTGCTGACGCTGGTCGGACCGGGTGGCGTGGGCAAGACTCGCCTGGCGTTGGCCGTCGCCGCGGCTGTGGACGGGCAGTTCGCCGACGGCATCTTCTTCATCGATCTGTCCGCGGTGCGCGACCCACAGCTGGTGTTGTCGCCGTTCGTCCGAGCGCTCAACGTACGATCCGAGTTGCAGTCGGTTCGAGACGGCCTTATTGGCGAGCTTCGTCACCGCCGCATGCTGCTGGTGGTGGATAACTTCGAGCAGCTCCTGGCGGCTGCCGGCGAGATGTCCGAGCTGCTGGCTGCTTGCGCGGACCTGACGCTGCTGGTCACCAGCCGCGAGCCACTCGGCGTGCGCTGGGAGCACGTGTTCTCGGTGCCGCCGCTCGCGTTGCCCAGCCAGCCCCACTCGGTTACGTTGGAGGGGCTTCGCGAGGTGCCATCGGTCGCACTGTTCGTCCAGCGGGCTCAGTCGGCGGATGACACCTTTGCGCTGAGTCGAGTCAACGCCGCGGCGGTGGTGGCCGTGTGTACCGCCATGGATGGCTTGCCACTTGCCATCGAGCTTGCGGCGGCGCGCGTCAGAGCGCTGCCACCGAATGTCTTGTTGGCGCACCTCGACCAGCGCCTCGACCTGCTCACGGGCCCACGCGATGGGCCGGCGCGCCAGCACAGCATGCGCGCCACGCTCGCCTGGAGCTATGACCTTCTCGAACCCGCGGAGCGCGCGCTCTTTCGGCGTCTGGGAGTCTTCGCCGGCGATGCAAGCCTGGAGGCTGTCGTGGCGGTGTGTCCTGCCGGCGATCGCGCTCAAACGCTCAGCAATCTTGCCGGACTCGTCGACAAGTACCTCGTCACCCACGACTCGGGGTCAGCCGCTGAGCCGCGCTACCGCTTGTTGGATACTGTGCGCGCCTTCGCGCTCGACCAGTTGACGGCGGCCGGCGAACGCGATGACACCGCCGAGCGGCATGCCTGCTACTACCTGGCCATAGCCGAAGAGAGCAACGCGGGCGCTGTAGGCACTCACCTCGCACGGCTCGATCGCGAGCAAGACAACACGCGTGCAGCACTGGGTTGGTTTGTCCAGTCGGCTGACGCCGAGCGCGGGCAACGCCTGGCCACTGTGCTGGTCGAATTCTGGTCTACGCGCGGCTACTTCGAGGAGGCTCAGCACTGGTTCGCGGAGGTCCTGGCGTTGCCTGGATGGCGCTCCAAACTGGTGCGCGCTCGCGCGCTGAACGCCGCCGGACGCCTGGCTTGGCTGTGGCACGAGTGTTGTGGCACGAGTGGTGTGGCACGACCGGGCGCGCGTGCACTGTACAAGGATGCACTGTGCAAGGCGCGTGAGGCTGACGACGCGCCAACAATTGCCGAAGCTCTGTGCGGGCTGGGCCAGGTCGCGTTTGCGGACGGTGACCTGCGGCATGCGCGGGCGTGGTTCGAGCGGGCGCTGCGCCTGAGTCAAGCGCGTGGGCTCGACGCCGCGACCGCCGTGGCTCAACGACGCCTCGGACGCCTGGCGCTCGAGGTAGGTGACCTCGACATGGCGGAGCCATATCTGCATGCGAGCCTGCACACAGCACAGCACACCGAGCGGCATCAGGATGCGGGGGGCACGCTATCCGAGCTCGGCATGCTGGCTTTGCAGCGTGGCGATGACCGACTGGCCAGGATGCATTTCGAGGAGAGCCTGGCCATCTTCGACAAGTTGAACGATCGCGCCCAGGTGGCGCACGTCCGCCTGTGCCTGGGCATCGTCGCACTGCGCGGCAGCGACTTTGCCGCTGCGCTCGATCACATGACGTGCAGCCTCGAACTGAGCCAAACGGACTGCGACCAGCATGGCATGGTGGAGGTTCTGGACGGGCTGGCTTGCCTTGCAGCGGCGCACGGCGACATCGAGCGCGCGATACGCGTGTACGGCGCCGCCCAGGCCCTGCGCGACAAGCTTCGCACGCAGCGATCGGCCTTCAAGCAAGCATTGGTAGATGCCTGGCTTGCCGAGCCACTCAGCCATGCGGACACTCCTCTGGCAGCCGGTCGGGCGATGTCGCTGGAGCGCGCTGTGGAGCTCGCCCTCGCTACCGCAGACGTCGCCTAGCACGTCTGTATCGCTTTCGGCGCCTCGCCAATGACTGCCGATCTGGCGGTCACCAAGAGCGATCCAGAGCACACTCGGCTCGCGGACACATCGCCTCCTGCCTGTAAGCTACGGCCTGTCCCGCCAACGTGAGCGGTCAGGGAGACCCGAGACTCCAGCACATACCGAGCTCCATCCAATTTGTTGCCCCGTATGCGGGACCAGCCTGTCAATGGCCGGCGCTCCAGAGGACACCGAGCGCAAAGCTGACACTTTGCCTTGAGGCAAGTGCTCAATTTGGTGGTCAGCTTTGGTGGTCAAAACGGCCGAAATCTGTCACTCACCTCGCCACAGTGCCAGATTTGAGTTCAGAATTGGGTGGAGCATGGCGGATTCGAACCGCCGACCCCTTGCCTGCCAGAGAAGTGGTTCACCTTGCATCGCCTGCTTCAGGGGCATCCAGCAAGATGCAGAGTTGGCTCGCCGTTCCCCACAGACGCCCACGTTTAGCCAGGTGTCGCCGGAAATAGTCGTCAGTTTAGTGGTCACATCAGGCTTATCCGAGGCCTTGAGACTGTCGTTGGCGCCGACGTCGCCGCGGCGGGTCAGCGCGGGGGCGCTGCCTGCGATGGAAAGGGCGTGCGCACCGCCGCATGCCCGGATTCGTCGCGCGTGGGCACTTTGGTAGCCTTGCGCGAGTGCGATTGTCCTCGACGAGCACGTCGTGTTCGGTGTTGGCGCCCTGCGTCTACGCCTCGCTTGGTCCGCCGCTGGACACGTATCTACGCCTTGCTGGAGGCAGATGATGCTGCCCGCGAGGCGACGGCTCGTTGATGGAGGCCCTCGGATCGAGAATCGTTCATGTGAAGCTACCGCCGGTTCCAAGGACCCTGCTGATTTGGCCGTTATCCCGGCGGTGGTGCGGTGATCCGGCGTGCGATCGAATCAAGCCTTACATGACCCTAGAGATGCAAGAACCGACCATTTCGGTGGCTTCTTGAGTCTAGAAATGAGCCAGCAGGCGTCCGATCCTGAACCGGCTAATATGAGCTCCTTGGGGGCAGACCAACTGGCATGCGCGTTCAACGGGACTGTTCGTTGGCGACACCAGGATTGTGAATTCAATCAGTTGATCACCGTCCAGCTCATGACTTGATGGGTTGCCCTGCGTCACGATAAGGACGGCGCGTCGGCGTTTGGACACGATTGTGATTTGGTCACCAGTGGTCGCGCCAGACTCGGGCTCGTACCAGTCAAGGCTCCGGGTATCTGCGTCACCACTGGACTTGGGACGGTTGCACCACCGATGCGAGCAGCCGCATTTGCCGCCGCTTCAGCCTCATTGCCAAACGCCTGTACTGCAGGAACGCCCTCGTTCACGTCGAACACAAGTGCGAGATGCTGGCTACGACCGCCAGGATGAGCTCGCCCCGCCGTTCTAGTAAGGAAATCACCTTGCTGCACTGTAAGTGCAAGCGGCGGGTCACCGCATCGAAAGAAGACACTCTTCAGACCAGCAGCCGCGAACAGCACAGGCAAGTCTGCAGCCGTGATCTTCTTCGAGACAATGACTTGCGGAGTTCCGCTAGCAACAAGCCCCATGGCCCTTGCATAGCTAACAGCATAGGATCCTACGCCTTGCTCCGCTACACCGGTTAACGGCCGCCTTACAAAGGGGTCGTCTTTGCCCGCGCTAACACTTGAGGCGGCCATTACGAAGACGCCAACTAGAGTACAAACTAAAGCCACGACCAATAGGCTTATTACTGACGATCCAAAATGGTTCCGCATTGTGTTGTGACTCTCTCGGTCCGCATTTAAGGATAGCTGTAAGACCAGGAATAGTTCCCAGGAGTTTGGCAATCAGGACGATTTGTAAGTTGCCTGTTCACGTTATTCCACAAGTCATTGTAGCAGTTGTCTTCCCAGTTCGCGCTTCCATTCCTCAGTAGCTTTACCTCGGACGCTGTCCCACTTCCGATGACATCGTTTGGTTGGACGTTGTATGAACTCTCTCCACCGACAACCGTATATTTGAGCCCTGACGCGCCTAAATCGACCGTTGCTAGTGGATAACAGCCGTTGGGATCGCACCTATGCGCGCGCCATGTGGTACCCGAGAGGCCAAACGAGGCGTATTGGTGGGATTCGCCGGTTCCTAGCGTCGAGGTCGTATCAATGAACTCTGCTGCGCTACTCATTCCGGCAGACTGCCATGCGACGGCCGACACGATCGTGCGGCTGCGGCCGGACGGGACGCCCAAAGGTAAGTACCGCCGCACTGAGAAATCGAAGGGACCGCGGCTGTATCGCACGCGCAAAGATCCCTTCGAAGCTGTGTGGGACGAGGTCTGCCAATGGCTGGTTGCACAGCAGCAACGAAACGGCCGATCCATCTTCGACGAGCTGCAGCAGCGCGATCCCGGCCAGTTCACCAATGGCCAGATCCGCACGCTCCAGCGACGCATCGCCATTTGGCGCGCCAGGACTGTGCTGACGTTTGACGATGGCTGGACTGAAGACCTGGAGCATGTAGCCGTCGAGTCATTGCCGCGGCCGCTACGCGTTGCCACCGCCGACCTAGAGATGTGTCAGCGTCCTCCGCTTGAACCATGACACTCCTGACGGGCAAAACGCATAGGCCGTGTCGACTACGCTACACACCAGGTGGCCGTGGATATGGCGCTCTGCTCACGCAGAGCTTGGATAACCGCTCCGCGGTTACCACATACCCACCGCCGGAGCGACTACGACGGTGGCCTTCGGGCGCCCCATATCCATATCCACCGGACTTGATGCCACGGTGTAATCTTCGGTGAGGCAACACTCCGCCGCCGGGTGACATTCTCCGCTGAGGCAATTGGTCGGACAAAACTCTTGACGTTCAACATTGCGGGGACATCCGCCATAAGATCAGCGCAACAATGCACTTCGCTTACGGTTCTTCCATGCCGACGGTCACGTCGCGCACGCGCGCGCCGTGGAGGGCGGCCCAGCCAGCAAGTCGTCGAGCAAGTTCCTGCAGTGCGGACTCAGGGTCCGCAAATCCAATGTCAACTGCCCACCTGGCGGTCTCGCCTTGCCAATTCGGCCCAATCATGTCGTAAGCAGGCCTTGCGGAAAGCCGGATTGTTGGCAGCCGTCGATCGCCAGCGACACGAATTTGTCCGTCGGCAGGAACGGCACTCCATGGAATGCTGCGGTGAAAC
>Ga0137368_10002642_pt1 | contig 19233 bp, 20 predicted proteins | sample SagtaG_13_FD_104917 | JGI IMG/M metagenome (GOLD analysis project Ga0137368, IMG submission 104917) | Vadose zone soil microbial communities from Sagehorn Ranch, Mendocino, California, USA - Sage1_L_100_16 metaG | ecosystem: Environmental > Terrestrial > Soil > Vadose zone | place: USA...
CGTGAGGAAGAAGAGCGTCCCGTACTTGGCGCGCAGGACCGGGTCCGAGCGGTCCTGGACTAGCTCGTACTGGTCGGGGGTGATCGGGCAGTCGACGCTCCAGATCGGCGTGCGGGCGGTGCCGTCCGGGTTGATCGTGTCGCCAGGCCAGTCGCGGCTGGGATCGTACAGGTACAGGTGGCCGGGGTAGCTGAGCGAGGCGACCTTGAACCCGAGCTTGCCGGCCAGCAGCAATGCCAGCGGCTCGACGCCGCGGTGGTCCCCGCCACCGCCGTGGAGCAGGAAGATGCCGGCCTTCTTCGCGTCCGCCCCAATGGCGATCTGACTTGGGTCCTGCGGCTCGTAGGCCTTGCCGCCCACGTCCCAGTCCATCTCCAGGACGCGAATGCGGAAGATGTGCTCCTTGATGCGCAGGGGGATCTCTGGCATCGCGAGCACGGTCTCGGCGCTCGCCACGATCTCCTCGCGCGAGACCGTCGCCGGCGGCTCCCAGGTTGTTTTCAGCATCGGTCAGCCCTCCGACCTTCTTTATTATCCGAGCGCTGCGGAGGAGCGGGCGCCCTATCCCACGCCAGGGCGCGATAAATCGCGCCCCTACAGATGACGGGGGCCGAGCTCACCCGAGGTAGTAGCCGCCGGTGATCGCGTCGTGCCAGGTCTGGGTGACGGCGGGCAGGATTCCCCTCGGCAGGCCATCCTCTGGCTTCTCGTAGCCGTGCACGCCCGCCTCGAACACGAGGAGCCACGCTCTGGGCGGTGGGTCCAGCGCGGCGAGGGCCGGCAGGAGCACTCGCCGGTAGCGCTCCTCGGTATGGTCGCGACTCCCCCGCGCGATGCCGTACAGCAGGGGCGGGACCGGCCGGACGCCCGGGCCAGAGAGCTCGCGGGTGTAGCCGTGGTAGCGCTTGACCAGTTCTCGCCTCTCGGCGACACCCATACCAAGGCGGCTGGCGGTGACCTGGGCAGCTTCGGCCAGGGCGTCGAGGGCGGCGTAGGTGACGAAGTACTCGGCCTTGAACTGGGGCTGCCCCTTGACTCGCTCCCACGCCTCGAAGACGTCCTCCATCAGCCAGGGCAGTCGCCAGGCGCCGTCCGGCCCGGCCTCCGGGCCGGCGTACTTGGCGATGTGCCGCCAGGTGCGCAACGTCAGGTAGGTGAACGGGTACTCCCAGCTCATGCCGAGCATCCGGGCGTACAGCTGGCCCCACGGGCTGCTCTCCGCACCTAGCAGCCCGGCGACATTCTCGACCCGCTGCAGCAGCATGTGCACGAACGGCCCACCGGTCGAATGGCCGTGGAGGTAGATCGAGTAGGCGTCTGGTCGAAAGTTACGCCTGCAGACCTCCTTCATGGCCTCCTCGAAGGCCAGCGGCCAGGCCGCCAGCCGATAGTAGAACTCGGTCCCCTCTTTGGCCCTGAGGAAGAAAAGCGTCCCCCACTTGGCGCGCTTCACGGCGTCAGAGCGGTCCTGGATCAGCTCGTACTGGTCTGGCGTGATCGGGGAGTCGGCGCTCCAGAGCGGCGTCCTCGCCGTGCCGTCGGAATGCATCGTGTCGCCAGGCCAGTCTCGGCTCGGGTCGAGCAGGTTCAGCTTGCCGGGGAAGGTCATGCTGGCGACCTTGTAGCCGTACCGGGCGGCGATGAAGCGGGCCATACGGTCCTTTGACCGATGGTCGCCGGCCCCGCCGTGCAGCAGGAACAGCCCGACCCGCTTGCCATCGGCGCCCGTCGGCACCAGGGCCGAGTCCCGCGGCTCGTAGACCATCCCGCCGATGTCCCAATCCATCTCGGCGACACGGATGCGGAAGACGTCCTCTCCGACCTTGAGGGGATGCTCCGGCATCGCCAGCACGGCCTCGGAGATGCGCACGATCTCCTCGCGAGAGATCTTGTGGCCCTCACCCCCAACCCCCTCTCCCAAGGGTGGGACAGGGGGCGTGGTCTTGGTCCTCACGCCCGTGTCGCTCTCTCAAGCGTGGGATAGGAGGCAGTCTTCAGCCCCATCAAGTCTTCTCCGATGTCTCCCGAGCGGACATGGGGTTTTGGCCCTCACCCCCAACCCCCTCACCCAAGCGTGGGAGAGGGGGCGTGGTCTCGGTACTGATGGCCTTCAGGATGACAAATGGAGCCCTCGTCCGGCTACCATCAGCCGCCAGGCCCAGAGGTGAGATCGGCCAGGGAGGTGACGTGTGCCCTACGCGCAGGTTGGCGACGTCAAACTGTACTACGAGGTCCATGGGCAGGGTGAGCCCCTCATGTTCATCGCCGGGACAGGATCGTCGTGCGAGTACATGAAGGTGGTCACGGTCGACTGGTTCGCGAAGCACTTTCAGCTCATCATCTTCGACCATCGCGGGACCGGCCGCAGCGACAAGCCGGACATGGCGTACTCCACGCGCATGTTCGCCGCGGACGCGGTCGGCATCCTCGAGCAGCTCGGCATCCAGCGGGCCCACGTCGGCGGCCGCTCGATGGGCGGACGGGTGGCGCAGTGGATCGCGCTGGACCATCCGTACCGAGTCGGGGCGCTGGTGCTGTCGAGCACAGGCCCGGGCAGCTGGGCCAATCACGAGCGGACTTTCGAGCCGCAGCGGGGCGTCCCGTACGGCACCGCGCTCAGGATGATCGAGCTGGGCTACGACAAGTACATGCAGGAGCACCGTGAGGGCGACTTCATGTTCACGCCGGGCTTCGTCAGGGAGCACCCCGACGTGGTCCAGCGCCTTCACGAGCTGTCGTCGGCTTACCCGACCCCGCTGAACACCTATCTGCGCCATGTCATCGCCCGGCAGTGCCACGAGGCGCGCGCCCTGCTTGGCCGAATCCAGGCTCCGACGCTGGTCATCGACGGGCGCGACGACACCGTCTCGTCAGGGACCGGCAACCACGTCGAGTCATCTCGTGACCTGGCTCGCCTGATCCCGAACGCCGAGCTGGCGCTGGTGCCCGGCGCTCACAACTACTTGATGGAGCACCCCGAGAACCACCAGGTGATCATCGACTTTCTCAAGCGCCATCCGCTGGGCGTCGTCGAGTGACTGGTGGCGGCGCTTACCGCCCGACGTGGGCACGACTGTGAGCCCTCCAAGGCAACAGGGCGCGGCGCCTCTATATTGGCCCACACCAGCGGAGCCAGCATGGATAACCGGAGTCGCCGCCAGTTTCCTTGAGGGAGGCCTGGCGCTGGTCAGCATGAGCCTGCTCTCCGGCTGCGGGGCTCGCTATTCAGGGCGCAGCAGCCGGCGAAGGTTGCGAGGGTAGGCTTCCTGATTGGGACCTCCCCCGCCCTTGCCGCGCCTTTCTTAGAAATCTTCCGGCAGGCGCTGCATGACCTGGGTTACGTCGAGGGGCAGAACACTCTCTTCGAATACCGTTACGCGGAGGGGACCGAGCTCCTTCCGACCTCGTTGCGGAGCTGGTCGGTCTCAACGTCGACGCGATCATTGCGCAAAGTACACGCGGGGCCGTCGCTGCGAAGCAGGCGACGAACACCATCCCCATCGTCTTCGTGAGCGTCGGAGACCCCGTCGGGACCGGGCTCGTCACAAGCCTCAGCCGGCCCGGTGGGAACGTGACAGGGTTGTCCAACCTCAACGCGGGGCTCAGCGCCAAGCGGCTCGAGCTCGTCAAGCAGCTCATTCCCCAACTCTCTCGCGTCGCCTGCTCTGGAATCCGGCCAATCCGACCAATGCCAGCATTTGGGAGGAGTCGCAGGTCGCGGCTCGGGCGATCGCGGCGGAGCTTCAATCTCTGGAGGCGCGAAGCCCGGAGGAATTGGACAGTGCCCTGGCGACGATGATCAGCGAGCGTCCCGACGCACTCGTCGTGACGGGCGACCCGCTCATGCAGGTCAACAGGGACCGGATCGCAGACCTGGCGGCAAAGAACGGGGTGCCATCGATGTCCAGCGAGAGGGACTGGGTAGCGGCCGGCTTCCTCGCGTCCTATGGGACGACTGTAGCCGACTTGTGGCGCCGCGCCGCCGCCTACGTGGACAAGATCCTCAAGGGCGCCAAGCCGGCCGACCTGCCCGTCGAGCAGCCCACCAAGTTCGACTTCATCATCAACCTCAGGACCGCCCAGGCGCTGGGCTGACCATTCCCCAGTCGGTGCTGGCCCAGGCGACAGAGCTGATTCAGTAGGCCTCCGCCGAGCGTCGGGCTAGATCATTCGAGCCGGCAAGACATCGAGAAACCGGGCGACGGAAAGCACCTGGATACCTCCCTCTCGCAGACGCGTGATCAGCTCGAGGCGCGTTGGCGATGTCGTAGACCTGCGCGACCGAGCGGATCGCGCCCGCGAAGGCCGGACGGGCCGTTGCATCCTCGACCCGGCTGCCATCCAGTAAGACGGCGCGGCCATTCGGCAGCGCGCGAATGTACTCAGAGCCGCTGCGAGTCAAGCTCAGCTCCTCGGCCAGTGAGAGTGTTAGGTTAGCGGAGCCTTTTAGGGCCGGGGCCGGACCACACCAGGAGCCCAAAGGTGATCATCAAACCCGCTCATGCATAGGCATGATCATCTTGATCACCTTTGAGCACCTTGATCACCCTTGATCATCTAGACCGGCAGACCGTCACCCTTGAAGTCGACCAGATACTCGCTGGGGTCGATCCGGTCCAAGACCTCTTGTGGCACGCGGCACATGGGCGGGAACGGCTCGGGCGGGGCGGGCTTGGTGCAGTCGAAGATGACCTTGGTCTCCATCGGGCCCTTCTGCTCGCGATGAAACCCGTAGGTGACCGGGTTCAAGTGGCCGCCCAGGAAGTTGGGCAGCACGCACATGTCGCGGTCGGCCTGGAAGCGAGTCGCGAAGCACCACAGCACGTCGGTCTCGTTGAATACGTCGATGTCGTCGTCGACGACCCAGATGTGCTTGAGCATCGGGTCCACAGCATACGCGGCGCACGCCGCGATCTTCGGCTCCCCCTCGACTCTCTTGCGCATCGACATGTACAGGTGGGAGCGTGCCATGCCAGACAGCGGCAGGTTGACGCCGGTCACGGTCGGGATGGCCTCCTTGACGCGCCGGTAGATGCTGCCCATGCGCGGCAGAGCGCCGAGGACGCTGTGCTCGGCGTGGGCGTTGAAGAGGTCGACGTAGATCGGGTCCTCGCGCATGGTAATCGCCCTGATCTTGATGAAGGGCATCGGCCCGACGCCGGTGTAATAGCGCGGGTACTCGCCGAACGGTCCTTCTTGGCGCAGCGCCTCCTCGCTGGTGTCGACCACGCCCTCGATCACGATCTCGGCCCGGGCGGGGACCGGTAGATCCACCGTGTCAGCCTGGACCACCTCCAGCGGCTCGCCGAGCAGGCCGCCCATCACTTCCATCTCGCCGCCGATCCCGGCCAGCTTGGACACGGCACCCATCAGCATCGCCGGGTGGTGGCCGATCGCCAGCGCGATCTCGATCGGCTGCTTCAGCTCACGGGCGCGGCGCAGGATGTAGGCCGTGTGGTGGGCGGGGTTGGTCATCAGGCCCACCTCGTCGCGTGCCTGCAACTGGTGGCGGAAGATGCCCACGTTGACCTTGCCAGAGTCAGGGTCGCGGGTGATGGCCGCCGCGGAGGTGATGTACTTGCCGGCGTCCAGCTCCATATGCTGGAGCAGCGGCAGGCTGTACATGTCGATCTGGTCGCCGGTCCAGACGACCTTCTTCACGGGCGCTTGCGAGCGGTCGACCCACTCCGGCTCAGTGAAGTTGCCCTCCCGCCTGGCGTACTCCTGGACCATGTTGCGGACGTCGGTGCCGATCGAGAGCGCCAGGCGCTCATAGGTGGCCTTCAGGTTGAGGACGAGCGGGATGTCTGAGCCCTTGATCTTCTTGAAGAGCACGGCCGGGAAGGTCGGCTTGCCGGGGTCGCGCTGCATCTTGTCGACGATCGCGGTCGCCTCGAAGACCGGATCGACCTCTCGCTCGACGACCTTCAGTTGATGGGGATTCGAATCAACCAGCTCCCTGAGATACGTCCGCAAGTCCTTGGACACTGGCCTACTCCTCCTTGGTAACTGGGCGGTTGGGGCCCTTCCTGCGCGCGGCAATCATAAGGCGCTGGTGATGAGGAAGTCGAGGAGTGCGGCTTGGAGCGCTGAGAAGCGCTTCTTGGGGCGGTAAATCGCGGCAAACGGCTGGTACCAGAGCTCGATGTCGGCGGGGGTGACGTCCTTCAGGATGCCAAGGTCCAGCTCACGCCGCACGGCGCATTCGAAGAGGACCGCGATTCCTACCCCCGCCTCGACGACTCGCTTGATCGCTTCGGCATGGCCGAGATGGATCGCGATTCGAATTGGCCCGCTCAGTCCGGCCTCGCGTAAGCGGTCGAAGATGCGCTGATTGAGCGCCACGTCCCGAGAGAAGGCGACGAGCGGGTAGCGCAACAAGTCATCGCGACCGACCCGCCTCAGGCGGGCGAGTGGGTGGCCCTGGCCGGCGACGACGAGCAGCCGCTCGCGGTGGAACTCCTGACACACCAGGTTGTCCGGGACGCCGTCGCGCGTCACGATCGCGAAATCCAGCTCGCCTCCGACAACGCCGGCGCAGATCTGCTCCTTGGGCAGGACTTGCACGGAGATCTCCGCGTCTGGGCGCTCCAGCTTGAACCGGCTGAGTAGCGGCGGCAGGTAGTAGCTGCCGATCATGTTGCTGGCGCCAAGCACGACTCGGCCGGCGGCGCCTGCCCCGAGCTCACGGATGGTAGCTGAGACCTCGCCCTCGCCCTCCAGGACGCTCTTCGCGTAGCGATACACCGCCAGGCCGGCTTCCGTCGCCAGCATCTGGCGCCCGTTTCGATAGAAGAGGTCGGCCCCAAAATGGCGCTCGATCCGACGCAGGTTCATGCTGACCGCCGGCTGCGAGATCATCAGATGCTCTGCGGCGAGGGTGACGCTGCGGCATTCGACCACCTCGCAGTACAGCCGCAACAACCGACCGTTCATCTCGCGCTGACTATAATGGTTCGCTTATGTTCGGGCAACGAGATTGGTATTGGACCCTCGCCGGGGGCGCACCTATACTGGGGTCGGGCTCACGACGCCCTCACCCCCACCCCTCTCCCAAGCGTGGGAGAGGGGAGAGCCGATTCGTGGGAACCGAGCCAATACTTTGACGGGCACCCCATTTCATGCGAAACGGTAGGGCTGCCCCGATTCACCGGGGGGCCCGACTAACAGGAGGAACGGTGGTGGTCCAAGCCGGTCAGAGCTTCGCCTATCCAGCCCCACGCTACCCGCGGTACATCCGGCAGGCGCGGGCCACGACGGTGGAAGAGCTGCTTCCCGTCGCCCGCGTCCACATCCAGCGGCGGTACTCGTTTCCCGCCCTGGGCCCCGTTCGGGAAGGGGATCACATCCTCATCGTCACGTACACGGATCAGGACCCGCTCGTCATGCAGGCCGTGAAGGCGGCGATGAAGGAGGCCGGCGCGTCTCAGGTAGACGACATCACCTGGTCGGACCTCAACGTCCGCGATCCCGTTGAGCGCTGGAGCGCGGCCGACGGCTGGCGCGAGATCAACGATCGGCTCGGCCCGATGATCGAGTCCGGAGTCGAGTACAAGGTAGAGGCGACGGCGCTGCGCGGGTTCCTCGAACAGCATCCTGAGTACACGGCCGTTTACGCCGGCGAGGCGGGCGGCAACCACTGGCGACGCACTACCAGCCAGCGCTATCGCGGCAACTGGCTCTTCGCCGCGTACGAAAGCTTCATCTCACGCTGTTCGGCCTATCCCGACGAGATCTGGCGCCTGATCGACCGCAAGCTCGTCGAACAGTTCGGACGGGCCGCCGCGGTCCACATCACCGACCCGCAGGGGACGGACGTCTCATGGGACGTATCCGAGGAGGAGGCCGCCCGCTGGGTCAAGACCGCCACCGTGCCGGGCCACATGCTGGCTTCGACGATCCAGGGCGTCCGCCGTGCAACGCCGGTCAGTGAGCTGCTGCCGTTCCAAGAGCGCCACTATCCCGCGCTCAACGGCGTCGTGGCGGGGACCGCCAACCACTCCGGCTACTACCCCCACATCCGGGTCACAATGGAACACGGGATGGTGACCAAGATCGAGGGCGGCGGTCTATATGGCGAGCTGTTCAGCGAGGTCGTCGAGCGGTTCAAGGACGCCGAGTACCCCGGCTTCCCGTACAAGGGCTGGGCCTACTTCAACGACTGCACCATCGGCACGAACCCGAAGGGGATCCGCAACCGGGAGGGCCTGTGGGAGTACGGTGATCGCCAGACCAACCTCCCCGAACGCCTGCGGGCCGGGGTGATCCACTGGGGATGGGGCGCGGAGCACTGGGACCAGGCGTTCATCCAGTACGCGCGGGAGCACCACCTGCCGATCATGCATTTCCCGCACGTCCACAACTATCTCTCCGACTACGAGATCAGACTTCGCGAGACCGGCGAGTGGGCCAAGCTGATCGACAAAGGCCGTCTGACGGTCCTGGACGACCCCGACGTGGTGCGGGTCGCATCACTCTACGGCGAGGCTCGAGACGTGCTCTCCTACGACTGGATTCCGACCCTGCCGGGCATCAATTATCCAGGCGACTATGAGAAAGACTACGCGCCCGATCCTGTCAGCTGGATCCGTCGCGATGTCGACGGCGAGTTCGCCGGACCGCAGGCGCGCCAGACCCCGGCGCTCGCGACGGCGTGAGGGTGGTCCCGATGGGCTAGGCGGGTGACCGTGTTGGGCTCTGCGTTCTTTTGCAACATCGGCACCCTGATCAGCGGGGATATCCGGCAGCCCATTCTGCACGCCTCCTCGGTCTACGTCGAGGATGGCGTCATCAGGGAGATCGGCACGCAGCGGCAGGCCGACATCGTCATCGACGTGCGCGGCGCCACGCTCGCGCCGGGCCTCTGGGACGCCCACCATCATCCGTATTTCGGCGAGTACTCACCGCGTCAGGAGATCTTCAACACCATGGCTAAGACCGTCCGGGCAGGCACGACTTCGGTCGTTTCGGCCGGCTCAGGCCATCAGCCAGGCATGTATCTGCCCTCCGAGAGCCTGCCCAACGTCCAGGCGCATGCGTTCTCGAGGCGACTCGACCCTGCTCGTGCGCGCGACGCCATCGGAACCAAAGCGCTCGCGATCGTGATGCGTAAGTCCTGGCAGAGCTTTCGGCCACACGGCATCAAGTGCTACGCGGGGACGGTGATCGCGGAAGACGGCCTCACCGCCGACGATTTTGCCGAGATGGCTGAGGCCGGCATCCAGCGGGTCAAGTTCATCCGACCAGTCTCGTCGGTCAAGGACTGCGAGCGATATCGCCAATGGGCTCACGATCATGGCATGCTCACCATGACCCACACCGGCAATCGCAGTCTCATCAAGGAGATCGAGTCGATTGGGGAATCGCTGCGGGTAATTCGGCCGGATGCAGCCTTGCATGTGAACGGTGGGCCGACCCCGGCCCCGCCAGAGGACGTGGACTGGATCGTTCGCGAGACGCCGGCCACGCTCGATCTCGTCTTCATTGGCAACATGCCGCTCGCGCGGCGCGTGCTCGAATGCGTGCGCGAACGCGACGAGCTGCACCGGGTGGTGATCGGTAGTGACCTGCCAGGCGGGAGCGGCTACGTGCCCGGCGCCATCCTGCGCACGGTCGCGCTGCTGAGCCACCTGACCGACATTCCCGTCGCCCAGCTCATCTGTATGGCGACCGGCAACACCGCTCGCAACTTCGGCCTGCCGGGTGGTCTGATCGAGCCAGGCCAGCCGGCGGATCTCGTCGCCTGGGACCCTGTCGACGGCTCGGTCACCGACGAGTTCCTGGAGTGCGTCGAGTACGGCGACCGGCCATACCCGGGCTTGATCATGATCGACGGCGAGATCGTCGAGCATGGCAACCCTCTCCTGCTCGATCCGAAGCGCACGCCCACGGTCACGCGGTCGCCCTCACCCCGCGAAGCGCACTTGTTCCCCAGCCCCCTCTCCCAAGCGTGGGAGAGGGGGAGCGCTTTCCGGCTGAGCCGTGAATGATGGATGCCATGTCCTCGTCGTGGAAGAAAGAGATCATCCGAGCTCCCTCGGACCGTGCGCCGGCTACTCGCACGCCAGCTTCTGCGCACGCCGTTCGGGTCGGGCCTTTGGTCTTCGTGACCGGCCAATCCGGACGCCAGCCCGGCGGAGCCGACAACTACTCGGACGACCCCGCCGAACAGGCGCGTCAGACGATGGAGAACATCAAGGCCATCCTCGAGGAGGCCGGCACGTCTCTCGAGCACGCGATCAAGCGGACAGTTATCGTGGGGCACCCGTCGATGCTGCCCAAGATCAGGCCGGTCCTGGAGAGCTACTTCACGTCGCCGGTGGCAAGCACGACGCTGCAGGGCTGCCTGATGCGCGAGGAGAAGGTCCTAGAAGTGGAAGTCATCGCGCTCGTTCCAGAGCCAGCCCCATGAGCTCGGCACAGGCGCCCGCCGATAGCGTCCTGATTCGAAACATCGGGGCGCTCGTTTCGGGTGACGTCCACGCCCCGATCGTCGATGCCAGTTCGATCTACATCGCCAACGGCCTGATCGCGGCGATCGGGTCAGAACGTTCAGCCCAGCAGACCGTGGATGCCGCTAGTGGGCTCGTCGCGCCAGGCTTGTGGGATGCCGACCACCACACGTACTTCGGCGACCACACGCCCCAGCTCGAGGCGCGTGGCTACCTCGAGGCGACTCTTCGCGCCGGGACCACATCGGTAATCGCGGCCGGGCTGTGCGATCTGCCTGGACGTCCACGAGATGGGCAGGGGACCAAACAGCTTGCCATCCTCGCCGCCCGCTCCTGGCGTTACGACCGGCCGCGGAACATCAAAGTCCACGCCGGGACGGTGATCGCCGAGCCTGGCTTGAGAGAGGCCGATTTCGGGGACCTGGCGCGGGCCGGGGTGAACCGCTTGAGCTTCATGAGCGAGGTCCCGTCGATCCGTGAGGCGCAGCGATACGTGGAGTGGGCTCACGCCAACGGGATGGCTGTCATGGCCCACTGCGCAGGGGCGAAGCTGATCGAGGAGGCGCGCTCCGTCGAGCATGCGCTGCGCGCGATCAAGCCAGATGTTGCCTGCCAGGTCAACGGCGGACCAAGGCCGCCGCCAGACGAGGTCGTCGATTGGCTGTTCGACGAGACGCGCTGTGCTCTGGGGCTCACGCTCATGGGAGGCCTGAAGGCGGCTCGTCGCGTGATCCGCAAGGCGGCCGACAGAGACGAGCTCGATCGTGTCGTCATTGGGACCGACACGCCATCGGGAGCGGGAGTCATCCCGGGCGGGGTCCAACGAACGGTCCAGCTCCTCACGACCGTTTCAGGCGTACAGCCGGAGACAGCCCTCGCCTTCGCGACCGGCAATACGTCCCGCGCGTTCGGGCTGCCCGGCGGTCGGATCGAAGTGGGTCAACCGGCGGACCTGATCGTTGCCCATCCCGCCGACGGCAGTCTGGGGGGTTCCGGCGATGGCCTGGATGGGCTTGCTCGAGGTGAGTGGCTGGCCATCACGAATATTGTGGTAGATGGGCATCTGGAGGTCTAAGCTGAAGAGAGCTTCGAGGTGCGTGCCGCGAATAACCCGGCCATTTCATTGTTGAACGCGCTGCAGGAGATAGAGGCGTCGCCCGGTGGGGAGCTTCGCGGTTCCGCCATCCAGGCGCGTCGGCTCAGCAAGATGTACCGCCTGTCGTCGGGCGATGAGGTCCTGGCGCTGAGCGACGCGTCGTTTGACGTTTCGGCCGGAGAGTTCGTCTCGATCGTCGGGCCCAGCGGCTGCGGCAAGAGCACGTTGCTCAAGCTGATCGGCGGTCTCTCGACCCCGAGCCAGGGCGAGGTAACGATCGACGGTCGTCAGGTGGATGGACCGCGCCGCGACGTGGGGTTCGTGTTTCAGGACCCGACCCTCCTTCCCTGGCGTAACGTGATCCAGAACGCCATGCTCGGAATCGAGGTGCTCGGCCTCGATCGGGCCATCTATCGGACCCGGGCGCAGGAGTTGATCGATCTGGTAGGCCTGCACGGCTTCGAGAAGGCCCGCCCTTCCGAGCTGTCCGGCGGCATGCAGCAGCGCAGCGCTATCGTCCGCGCCTTACTCCACGATCCCAATCTTCTGCTAATGGACGAGCCGTTCGGTGCCCTCGCCGCCATGACCCGCGAGTCGATGGGCTTCGAGCTGTTGCGCATCTGGGAGTCCAGGCGCACGAGCATCGTCTTTGTCACGCACAGCGTTCCGGAGGCGCTCTTCCTGGCAGACAGAGTGATCGTGCTCTCTCCCCGCCCCGGCCGAATTCTTGACATCATTCCGGTCGGCTTGGCGAGGCCCCGCGAACTCGAGATGATGGGCAGCCAGGACGTCGGCCAAAAGGCAACCCACATTCGCCAGCTCCTGGGGGCTCGAGGACGCGCGGCATGAGCGCTCCCTCGGTGGCGGCCAGACCCAGTCAGCCCAGACGGCTCGGCGTCCGGACGTACCACAGCCGGCTGCTGCTGCCGCTGGTGGTCGCGGGGATCCTGGCGCTCTGGGAGCTCGCGGTCATCATCACGCAGCTCAACGAGATCATCCTGCCCCGGCCGACGAGCATCGTTCGTGCCCTGATGGACGGTTTCGCCGCGCCGGTGGCCAGTCGCGCCAGCTACTTCCCGCACATCGCCCAGACGCTGGCCGAGGTCACGGCCGGCTACGCGGTCGGCTGCACCAGCGGACTCGTGCTGGCCACGATCAGCGTCCGGTTCTCCTTACTCGAGCAGCTTTTCCGGCCGCTCGTGGTCGCCTTCCAGAGCATGCCGAAGATCGCGCTGGCCCCGCTGATCGTCGTCTGGTTCGGCTTCGGATTCAACTCGAAATTCGTGCTGGTCATCCTGGCGACTTTCTTCCCGCTCTTCGTTAACGGCATCACGGGCTTCAAGTCGGTAGAGGAAGGGCCCATCAATTTGATGCGCTCGTTTGGAGCCAACCGCTGGCAGATCTTTACCAAGGTCACGTTTCCCATGGCCCTGCCCTACATCTTTGCCGGCCTGGAGATCGCATTGGTTCATGCCATCACGAGCGCCATCGCGGCCGAGTTTCTTGGAGGCCAGCTCGGCCTGGGAGTCATGATCCTTCACATGGAGCAGCTGTTGGACGTGGCCGGCATCTTCTCCGTGCTCATGATCCTGGCCTGCCTGGGTGGGCTGCTCAATGCCGGGCTCGGCCTGGCGCGCCGGCATATCGTTTCCTGGGCGCCCGGCGAAAGCCGGGCGATCGAAAGTTAGAGCGGGATTTCACCGGCGCTCGCTCTCCGTGAGCGGGGGAGCTGGCGATTGGGAAGGAGGAACGCCATGGCACTGACCGAATACGTAAACCGCGCCCTCCATTTGTCGCCGAGTTTGTTGCTGGCTGCCATCCTGACGGCCTGTGGCCCCGCGGTACCTCCGCAGCCCGCCACGGCGGTCCCCAAGCAGGCAGCCCAGCCCGCGGCTCCGACCGCGGAGTCCCGAGGCGTCGGGACCGCACCGGCGGCCACGGCAGCGCCAGCCGCCACGCCTACAGCCGCGCCGGCCGTGAAGAAAGAGAAGACGAAGGTGACGATCGCCTTCGGGCTGCCTCTCGGCAATCCCTCCAACCCCTTTGCCTGGATTGGCGATTACCTCGGTTACTTCGACGAAGAGGCGGTCGAAGTGACGTTCCAGAGCACCGGCGGTAACAATGCCCAGCAAGACGCGATGCTCATTAGTGGCCAGATCGAGGCCGGCATCTTCGGCCTGGAGCAGGTACTGCGGCCTGCCGCGAGCGGCAAAGAAGTCCCAGCCAGGGCCGTCTTCAACGTCCAGAACCGTTCTCAATACGAGGGCATCGTCCTGGAGGACAGCGACATTCGGACCACGGCCGACTTGAAAGGCAAGACGATCGCCATCCCCCAGCTTGGCGCGACGCTAGAGACGTACATGTCCGCCGTCCTCAAAGACGCGGGCCTCTCGCCAGACGACGTCAAGTATCTGGCGACCGGGATCGGCCCGCCGATGGGGGAGGCCTTGAAGCGCGGGGAGGTTGCGGCGGCGTTCGGGACGCGGGGCCAGATTGGTCCGCTGGAGCTGCAGTACAAATTCCGCTTCCTGCCCAGACCGAAGTTCGCCGACGAGTTCATCACAGGCAACGTCGTCGCAAGGACCAGCATGAGGCCGGAGCAGGAGGCCGGTCTGCGCGGCTACCTGCGCGCATACGCCAGGTCGATCGTGTTCTCAAAGGAGAACCCCGAGGCGGCCGTGTTGATTAACTGGAGATGTATCCGGAGTCGAAGCCGAAGGGAGTCTCCGAGGAGCAGGCGCTCAGAGATGCGGTCAAGATTTACACAGACTATCTGTCGTACATCGACAAGCTGGAGGGTAAATGGGGCTACATGCCGCCGGACAAGATAGCCGCGTACGTACGCTTCCTGGGCCTCGAAGGTAAGCTCCCCAACGTCGAGACGTACTACACCAACGAATGGATCGACTTCATCAACCAGTTCGATGAGGACAAGGTGCGCGAGCAGGCACGCAACTTCAAGATCGCTAACTAGTCGCAGGTCGAAAGTCGAAGTCAGGCCGTTTGTCGCTCGTTCGACTTTCGACTTTCGACGGGAGGTGGATTCGACCGTGGGTAGATTGGCTGAGACCGCCGTCGCTAGACTGCGAACTGAGCGCGATGAGACGCTGCGGTCCCTGCTCGGCCTGGACGACCCCGAGTGTCGGAGGACGCTGCAGTGGTATGGAAGGGAGCAGAGCGTCGGCCACATGCTGCGTGCCTTTACTTCGCACGCGCTCGACCACTTCCAGCACCTTCACCGCCTGCTCCAGGCGCGTGGGCGCCCCATCACGGAGGCGCAGCTGCTGCTCATGAAGGCCGAGTCGGCCCAAGCGGAGCTCGAGGCACTGCTCTTGAGTCTGTCCGATGAGGAGCTCACCCGGACCGGCCCTAACGAGGGCGACTGGTCTGCCGCGCAGATCCTCGATCACGTGATCGAGACCGAGCGCCGGTATCGGGCGGCCATCCTGGGGGCCCTCGAGGTCGAAGCGCCGGCGGCGAAGCTTAGCCGCCCGCCGTAGCGCAGGGGCTTGTCTCTTCACTACCGCCACCCTGTGGGGTGCCGCTGACGGTCTCGGTACTGGACGGCGTCGCGCGACAGGTCCCATCACGCAACGGAGGGGCGGAGTAACTCTGTGATGCGCTCCGCCGTGCCACTCGACGCCGTGCTGCTGGGCGTCGCCATGTTCATGGTGTCGGCGGCGGCAAACATCCTGACGCCGCTGCTGCCTCTCGTCCAGCGAGATTTCGCGGTCGACTACGTCACGGCCGGCGTCCTCGTCTCGGCGTTCGGACTGGCGCGCCTGGCACTGGACCTTCCGGCCGGGTTCCTCGAGGCGCGTCTGGGCGGCCCGCGGCTCGCCGGGGCTGGCTACGCGCTGCTGCTAGCCGGCTCGCTCCTGACCGCCCTGGCGCCCACGTTTGAACTGGCCGTTGTCGGTCGCGTGGGCATGGGGCTCGGCTGTGCCGTAGTGAGCGTCGTCGTGCTGACCACTCTCAGCTCGATCGCCCCCGCCAATGCCCGCACCAGGGTGCTGACCTGCTACTCCGTTTCCAACAATACCGCGATCGGCATCTTCCCCGTGGTTGGCGGCGTCGTCGGCGTCCTGTTCGGCTGGAGATCCACAATGCTGCTGTGCGGGCTGCTGGCGCTCATAAGCGCCAGCCTGCTCGGCTGGGTGCTGCCCAGAGCGAGGGCAGCCTCGCGTGCGCGGGCGCCGACCGCCCCGCAGCGCGAGAACCGCCTGGCCATCAGCCGCCTCGGCCTGCTCGCACTGGGCGCTGTGTATTTTGGCGTGATGATTAACATGATCAACCGCCACGGGTTCCGCAACACGACCCTGCCGCTGTTCGCCGCCGACCAGCTCGGGCTGAACGCGGTCCAGATCGCCTCGGGGGTTAGCCTGATGGCGGTGGTCGGATTGCTAGTGGCGATCCCGGCTGGGATGCTGGCAGATCGCTGGAGCCGCCGCGGAGTGATCTGCGCTGGCTTCCTGGTCCTGGCGATCGGCGATATCTCGTTTCTTGGTGTGTCGAGCTACGCGACTTTCCTGCTGGCGGCGTTCGTTCTCGGGCTGGGCGACTTCTTCAGCGCCAGCCAGACGGCGGCCCTGACCGAGTCGGTGCCGCGCGCCTGGCGCAGCCGAGTTCTCGGCGGCTACCGCTTCTCGGTCGACCTGGGCGCGGCGGTCGGCCCGGTCCTGCTGGCCACGCTCCTGCAGCACACCGGATATCAGACGATGCTCTTCGCCATGATCGGCCTGCTGCTCGCTGCCGCCGCTAGCGGCTGGACCGGCGCTCTGGCCGCCCGCTCGTCGCGAGCTCCAGATCCAGAGCGCCCAGCTACAAGCGAGACGGTCGCCAGCGAGTGACCTTAGCCGACTGAGGACTTGAGCGCCGGCTCTAGCTTAGACGGGCACTGGCGCCGTTTCGGGCTTCAAACCGCCCATCGGTACGTGTCCCTCGCGCTCGATGATGCGGTCCACGACTGCCATGAGCACTTCGTCGGGCTGCTCGAGGTCGACCGGCTCGGATGTCGGCACCCAGCACGGTCGGCCGGTGACCCAGAAGACCTCGGTGGTGTTGCCCTCCGGGTCGAAGAAGTAGCAGCCGAACGCGCTGCCGTGGCACACGGTCCGATCGATCTTGCAGTCCGCCTCGATCAGGCGGCGGTGGAACTCACGCAGCCCGTCCAGGCTGTCGACGCGCAGCGAGATCTGGTGGATGAGCTTGGGGTTGTCGTTCTCTGGCCGCCCCCGCACCAGGGCGATCTCGTGGTCGACGGCATCGGGGTCCGCGCTGAAGAACACGATGCCTGAGCGCCAGTTCTGCTTGGTGAGGGTCATCCCCATCACGTCGCGGTAGAACGCGGCCATCCGCTCGAGATCGCGGACGAAGATGCCGACGTGCCCCAACCCCATGATCCTTGCCATGGGCCACCTCCCTCACCTGGTGGCACCCGCCTCCCGGCCGAGCGCCATCACCACTGGCCCTATAGTACACGCCAGCGCGGGCCCGACGAAGCGCTGCCCGCCCATTGGCCCCGGTAACGCGGCAACCTAGGATATCACCTCGCGCTCGGAGCGCTCCATCACGCGCACGGTCTTGGGTGCGCTGGGCAGCCCTCACCCCCCGGCCCCCTCTCCCAAACTTGGGAGAGGGGGAGGGGGTGAGGGCTCGCCGGCGCGACGGCTCGAAGGCGCGGGCAAGCGCCTTCGGCAGGTCAGGATCCGCAGCTGTGACGACGTGCGACACCCAGACGTGTCCGCCCCACTCGAAGCCACGGCACGTCGGCGGGGCCTCTAAGCGCACCGTGGCTCGGGCGGCCACGCTCCGGCATCTCGCCCCAGCCCAGTCTAGGCCTCGGGCCCCAAAGTGTCCACCACCAGGCGGGCGATGACGTGCGCTTCGGCGAAAGCGTGCGAGAGGGGGACGAAGTCGATCCCGAGCGGCCAGTCGCCGCGTCATCATGGAGTAGGTGGCACCTACCCTTTGGGCGCTTGAATCTGGACCGTCGGTAGGGCCACCAGGCGGAACTCGACACGCCGCTCATGCCCGCCGACGATTCGCGCAATTGCTTGGTACGCACCTGGCTCATCAAACTTCACCGACACATCGGACAGCGCTAGCAGAGCGCGCTGCGTCTCCCCCTCGGTGATGGATGGCGGTCGCCCGGTGACGAATCCCGCGCTGAGGTTGAAGGGGACTGGCTGCTTGCGGTCCAAGTCTTCAATGGTGATCTGGATCGTGTGGCGCATGTTCGTCGCGTTCCAGGGCACAAGCACGCCAAGGGCGAATGCGATGTCTACTGACTTATTGAAGTCGGATACGAAGATCCGATCCCAGCCCCCACCCATCAGATAGAGCTTCCCATTGACGGCCTCGGCGTGGTCTGCGAGGATGAAGAAGTCAACCGTCGGCGCGTTCAGCGCCTCCATGTCTACCCGGATGTCCTGATTGTCTCCGCTCATCTTTACCACTCACCCCATTCGGGGCCCACATTTTGTTTACGGAGTATACATCGTAGACGGCGGGGTGGCACGTGCGCATTCGGGTTTACGATCTCCAGATCGACGATTGGAATGCGGATGAGGCAGCCAGGCATGGCGTCGCCGAAGCCGAGATGCGGCAAGTGCTTGACGGAGAGCCGGTCTTTCTGCGAAACAAGAAGGGGCGCCAAGCCCCGGCCATTATGATCGGGCCGACGTTCGGCGGGCGTCTGCTCACGGTCCCTCTGAGTCCGACTGGAGTAGAGGAGGTCTGGAGACCGACCACCGCGTGGGACTCGTCAAAGGACGAGCGCGCGCGCTATGATGCAGCCCGCACTGGCCGTCCCACTCGATAGGGAACGGGCGTTCGAATGTATACTTACACTACGTCCGAGAGGGGTGAGTATGGGACCCGACGACATTGAACTAGGCGACGTGATCGAAGTGGAGCGGAAGCCGCGTGCCGGGGTCGTTGTGTCGGTCCGCCTCTCTGCCGATGAGGCGGATGAGCTACAGAGCATCGCCGAGAGCCGGCACACGACGCTCTCGCGGGTGGTGCGGGAAGCGCTCGCGAGCTATCTCGCTCACGGCCCGGAAAGGCGGCCCTCCATAGGGCCGTGGACAGGCACGATCAGCGGGCCAGGGCGGTTTGAGTTGACCTATGCCCATCATGGGACAGAGGCGCAGACTGCTGGCTCAGTCGTCCAACTCACCCCTGCCTCGTGAAAGGCGGACGCGCTGCGCTTCCCGTCGCTACCGACCGAGCTTTTTGGGGCAGCTGGGTCTTTTCGGACAAAGCTCGTTAGAGCACTTACCGCCCACCGCCCAAAGTGTCCACAACGAGGCGGGCGATGATCCGGGCTTCAGCAAAGGCGTGCGAGAGGGGGACGAAGTCGATCCCGAGCGGCCAGTCGCCGCCGCTGGCGCCAAACATGACGGTCGGGACGCCGGCTGAGCTTGGCCCGCCGGCGTCGTAGGTGCCGATGCTGTAAAAGGTGCGAGCTTCGTGGCCGAGCACCGCGCGATGAGCCGCCTGAAGCTGCTGAATGATCGGCGCGTCAGGCTCGACCAGCGAGGGCAGCATGCACACCCCTCGCTCGACTGTCACTTCGTACGGCGCCAGGTCGCCGATGGCGGATCGAATCTCGTCAACCGCCTCGTCCGGGTCGTCGCCCGGCAGCAGCCGACGGTCGATCAGAAGGCGGGCCGTCTCGGGCAA
>Ga0137368_10002646_pt1 | contig 19219 bp, 19 predicted proteins | sample SagtaG_13_FD_104917 | JGI IMG/M metagenome (GOLD analysis project Ga0137368, IMG submission 104917) | Vadose zone soil microbial communities from Sagehorn Ranch, Mendocino, California, USA - Sage1_L_100_16 metaG | ecosystem: Environmental > Terrestrial > Soil > Vadose zone | place: USA...
TAGCCCGCGGCCGGCGTGATCCCCACGAGTCCGACGACGAGCCCGGTCGCCGCGCCGACCGCGGTGATCCTGCCGCCACGGGACAGATCGAGCAGCGCCCACGTGACCAGCGCGGTGGCCGCGGCGGTGTTGGTGTTCACGAAGGCGAGCGTGGCAAGGCCGTTAGCCGCCAGCGCCGACCCGGCGTTGAAGCCGAACCAGCCGAACCACAGCAGACCGGCGCCGAGCAGCACGATCGGCACGTTGTGGGGAGCGAGCGGGACGCGGCGATAATCCTTGCGCGGCCCGAGCATCCAGGCCGCCACCAGCGCCGACACGCCCGCGCTGATGTGCACCACGGTGCCGCCCGCGAAGTCGAGGGCCCCGCGCTTGAAGAGCCACCCGTCGGCGCCCCACACCCAGTGCGCCAGCGGATCGTAGACCAGCGTCGCCCAGAGGACGAGGAAGACGGCATACGCCCGGAACCGCATACGCTCGACGATCGCCCCGGAAATGAGCGCCGGGGTGATGATCGCGAACATCCCCTGGAAGGCAGCGTGCGCCTGATGGGGGATCGTGGCCCCGTAGGCGGGGTCCGGCGCGAGGCCGACGCCGCGGAACCCGACCCAGCCGAGCCCGCCGAGCCACCCGCTGCCGGAGTGGAAGGCGAGCGAGTAACCCACCACTACCCACTGCACGCCCACGAGCCCGAGGGCGATGACGCTCATCATCATGGTGTTGAGGGCGTTCTTGGGACGGACGAGCCCGCCGTAGAAGAACGCCAGCCCGACGGTCATCAGGAGCACGAGGGCACTGCAGAGGAGCACCCAGGCCGTATCGCCGGCGGAGATCACGGCGTTCATGGGGCCGCCGCCTCGATCGCGGCGCGCTGCACCTCATCGGCGTTGACAGCCGTCAGCGCGGCGTTATCCGCCTCGCCCGTGCGGATGCGGATCACGCGCTCGATCGGCTGGACGAAGATCTTCCCGTCGCCCACCTCGCCGGTCCGCGCCGCCGAGAGGATTGCCTCGATGCACGGCTGCACGAAGGGCTCCGAGCACACCATCTCGATCTTCACCTTCTCGCGGAACTCCATCACCACCGCGGTGCCGCGGTAGTGCTCGATCTGTTGGTGCTCGCCTCCATGTCCGCTCACGCGGCTCAGGGTGATGCCGGTGATCCCGGCGCGAAACAGCGCCGCCTTGACCTCCGGGAGGCGCTCGGGGCGAACGATGGTCGTGATGAGCTTCATGGGCGGCTCCGGGTGTGTGGCTGGGTGCTGTGAAGCGCAAGAAGGGTGCCGTCCAGGGCAAACGAAAAGCCCGCTCCGGGGGAGCGGGCTCGGATCATCCGACCAGGACCGGTTCCAGGACCGGCACCTTTTTCCTGATCTCCGGCTTCGCCGGGTCTTTCGGCTGCTTGTAGCGGAAGATCTTGCCCGCGTAGTTGCGCAGCACGACCTCCTTGTCGGTCAGCTTCACCACGTACTCCGGCAGCAGCGGGATCTTACCGCCGCCGCCCGGAGCGTCGATGACGAAGTGCGGCACCGCGAGCCCGCTGGTCCAGCCGCGGAGGCCCTGGATGATCTCCAGGCCCTTTTCGATCGTCGTGCGGAAATGCTCGGCGCCGGCCACCTGGTCGCACATATAGATGTAGTAGGGCCGCACGCGCGCCGCGAGCAGCTTCTGCATCAGCTCCTTCATTATCTCGACGTCGTCGTTGACGCCTTTGAGCAGCACCGTCTGGCAGCCCAGGGGGATGCCGGCGTCGGCGAGGCGGCCGAGCGCCTCCACCGCGGCGGGCGTCAGCTCGCGCGGGTGGTTGAAGTGCGTGTTGATGTACAGCGGATGGTACTTCCGCAGGATGTCGCACAGCTCCGGCGTGATCCGCTCGGGGAGGTGGCACGGCACCCGGCTGCCGATGCGCAGGATCTCGAGGTGCGGGATGGCGCGCAGCCGCCCGCAGATCTCCTCGATGCGGCGGTCGGAGAGCAGCAGCGGATCGCCGCCCGACATGATCACGTCGCGGATCTCCGTGTGCTCGCCGAGGTAGCGGAACGCCGACTCGAGCTGCGCCATGGGGATTTTCTCGGGGTCGCCCACTTTGCGCCGCCGCGTACAGAACCGGCAGTACGAGGCGCACACGGGCGAGACGAGGAACAGCGCGCGGTCGGGGTAGCGGTGCGTGATGTTCGGCACCGGGGAGTTGGCGTCCTCGTCGAGCGAGTCGACGAGACCGTCGCGGACCTCGAGCTCCTGCACCGTCGGCACGTACTGCCGCCAGATGGGATCGTGCGGCGACTCGATCAGGTCGACCATCGCCGGGGAGATGCGGAACTCGAAGTTCTCGACCGCCTGCTTCAGGCGCTCGATCTCCGGCACGTGCTCCGCGCCGAACCGCTGGGCGAGGGCCTCCAGGGACGCGATACTCCGCTTACGCAGTCGTTCCTGCCAAGTCTCCATCCGTGAGATCCTTGCGATAGATCACCAGATCGTCACCGGGCGCGTAGTACCCCGGGATGGTGGCGGCCCTGGTGTAGCCGCGGTGTTCGTAAAAGGCCCGCGTCGGCGCGTAGTCGGCTTGCGAGCTGGTTTCCGTCACGATCAACCGCCCGCGCGCCGCTCGCAGGCGTTGCTCCACTTCCGTCAGCAGCTGCGTGCCGATGCCCTGGCCGTGGCGCGCGGGATCCACGACGAGCCAGTACAGGTCGTAGGTCCCCTCGGTCCCGGGCGTCGGCCCCCAGCAGACGCAACCGGTCATCGTGTCGCCCTTCTCCTCGAAGGCGCCGAGCCAGCGGTAATCGTCCTCGCCGGCCAGCGACTCGTCCAGCACCTGGACGGCGGTCTCGACCTCGGACGGCCGGAACATCCCGGTCGCCCGGACGAGCGCCTCAACCCTCCCGCGGTGCGCGCGATCGACGGGGCGCAGCGAGCAGCTCACGCGCGGCCTTCGCCCCCTGGGCGTCGCGGAGCGCCACTTCGGCGATCCGCCGCACCAGCTCGGGGTACTCCCACCCGGCGGCCTGCGCCATCCGCGACAACCCGGCGTCGTCGGTCAGGTCGGGGTTGGGGTTGACGTCCAGCACCCACGGCCGGCCCTGCTCGTCCACCCGCAGGTCGACGCGGCCGTAGCCCGACCCCTGCAGCACCTCCCACGCGCGGGTCGCCGCCCGCACCAGCCGCTCCGCGAGCCGCTGGGAGACGGGCGCGGGGACGACGGGCACGCTGCCCAGGTCCTCGGCCGAGCCGACGTCCCATTTCGCGGCGTAGGTGAGGATCGGCCAATGCCCTTCCGGCATCCCGGTGAAGTCGATCTCGGCGACGGGCAGCGCACGGGTGCCCACGAACCCGACGTTGAACTCGCGGCCCGCGACGTATTCCTGGACCAGGACCTCGTCGTAGCGCTCGGTCATCGCCGCGACGCGCGACCGCAGCGTCTTGCGGTCGCTCACCACCGAGCCGCGATCCAGCCCCGTGCTCGCGTCCTCGGCGGCGGGCTTGACGATCGCCGGCAGCGGGAAGTCGTCGGGGATCGTGCCGCGCGCCAGCATCCAGCGGGGCACCGGCAGCCCCTCCTGCGCGAGCAGCGTGTTGGCGACCGGCTTGCGGCGGCACGTCGCCATGGTCCACGAGCCGCAGCCGGTGAACGGGATGCCGGCGAACTCGAGCATCGCCGCGACGTGATCCTCCCACACCGCGACGCCGTGGACGCCCTCGCAAAGATTGAAGACCAGGTCGGCGCGCCGGCACGCGGCGAGCCAGCGGCAGTCGTGGCGGACCGGGAGCTTCTGCACGTGATGGCCCAGCCCGACGAAGATGGCGGCGATCTCGTCCACCGCCTTCATGACGCCGGCGACGTCGTTGGCCGTCCAGTCATCGGCCCCCGGGTCGTAGAGGACGACGACCCTCACGCAGTCGCTTCCCGCGCTTGCGGCCCGGCGAGCGCCTGCCCCGTGATCCGCTTCCAGGCGATGCGCACGACCTCCTGGATGAGCTCCTCGTAGGACATGCCGGCGACGCCGGCCGCCTTGGGGAAGCAGGAGTTCATGTTCGGGTCGGGGATGATGCCGGGAAGGGGATTCAGCTCCACCACGTTCGGCGTGCCCGCGGCGTCGAGCCGCACGTCCACCCGGCACCAGTCGCGGCACCCGAGCGCATGGTAGGCGGCGAGCGCGACGCGCTCGATCGCCTTCGCCACGGGCACCGGCGCCCGTGCCGGACACTGGAAGAGGGCGAGCGGACGCTCGGGCGTGTCCCACACCCACTTCGCCTCGTAGCCGTACACGGGCGTGACGCCGTGGGGGAGCGCCGCGAAGTCAAAGCCGACAATGGGGAGGCACTCGGCGTCGCCGCCGTTGCCGAGAATCGCGACCGTGAACTCCGCGCCGGGCAGGTAGGTCTCGACCAGTACGGGCTGGTGGTACCGCTCGAGCAGATACGCCACGCGCTCCCGCAGCGCCGCGGTCGAGTGGCATAAATTGTTGGCGAATATACCCTTACCCGACCCCTCGTGGACCGGCTTCACGAACAACGGGAACGGCAGCCCCACCGCGTCCGCCTCCTCGACAGTCGCAACTTCGGCGAACGGCGCCGTCGCCACGCCGCGCTGGGTGAGGATCTGCTTGGTCCGCGTCTTGTGCAGCGCGAGCGCGAGCGTCAGCGAGTCGCTCGCGGTGCAGGGGATGTCCAGGAATTCGCACATCGCCGGGACGTGGGCCTCGCGGTTGGGACCGTGGAGGCCTTCGGCCATGTTGAAGACGAGGTGCGGGCGGGCGAGGGCGAGTTTTTGCGGGAAGAGGAGGTCGGCCTCGAGACGGACGACGTCGCCGAAGAGACTCAGAGCCTGCTCCACCGCCTCAATGGTGGAGCGATCGTCCCACTCGACGAATGCGTCGCTGCCGGAGCTCGATGGGTCGTCGAGACTGCTGTCGAGGTCGGGTTTCTCGTTGTACGCGAGACCGATGCGCATGTGGTCTCGGGTGACCTCCTACAAAAAAGGCCGCGTCCGCGGCGGTCGGAACCGACGACAACCCGTTGTTGGATACCACGATAAGAAAGAATGGCGAGATGCGCAATAGGGGACTCGGAGATTTTTTTTCTGACGTCAGACGTCTGACAGCAGTCGTCAGACTTTGTGGTACGTCACGCGCGCGCATTCCTGTTTGTCGTCGGCGACGTAGATCTCGAAGTCGGAGAACAACGCGGGCGCCTCCCGTTGCACCACGCGCAGACACGCGACCGCCATCCGTCGGATCTCGAGCTCGGCGCCCTCGCCGCAGCGCAGCTCGAGCGTCGTGCGCCACGCGCGCGCGTTGCCGGAGACGACAATCTTCACCTCGGTCGCGTTGGGCAGCACGCTGCGCGCCGCCTCGCGCGCCATCTTGCGGCGATGCACCTTGTCGGTCACCCACGTATAGCGCTCCATCAACCCCTCGACGGCGCGCACGTACGCGGCTTGCGCGGCCGTGACCTGCGCCTCCCACTCGTGCTCGAGCGTCGCATCGCCCGCGACGGCCGGCGGCATCACGAACGCCGCGTGCGACTCGTCCACGTAGCGTTGCGAGATCTGCGAGTAGCCGAAGCCCGCGCGGTGGCGCACCAGCTCGTGCGAGCAGGAGCGCGAGATCCCCTCGATGAGCAGCACGTACACCGAGTGCTCGAGGACCGAGCCGTGCCCCTGCTTCTTGATGTTCTCGAGGTAATCGGCGGTGGTGCGGTTCACCGGATTGTGCTGGCTCATGTAGCAGAGCCGCCCCGCGTACTCGGCGAGCCGCTCGCCGGGCGTGGAGTCGCCGAGCCAGCGGACTTTGAGATGCCCCGGCTCGAGGAACTCGGGCCGGGCGATGAGCGTCACGCGGGGTTCGCGGAAGATTTCCATCGGGTGCCGGGTTTCGGGGGTCAGGCGCCGGGGCATTCCGCGAGCGAGGCTTTCGGCGGCGCCCAGCCGGCGGTCCGCTCCAGCTCACGCAGCCGGCTGGCGATGTCGTCGGGAATCGGCGCGGCGCCCGCGCCCACCTTGAGATCGGCGAGCGGCGCCCAATCGGCGGCGGGAAGTATAACACCCGGGTTGAGGATTTCGAGCGGGTCGTACGCCCGCTTGACGCGCCGGAATTCCGCGACGAGCTCCGGACCGTACACCCGCTCCAGCAACCCCGCCCGCAGCCGGCCGTCGCCGTGCTCGCCGCTCGGCGTGCCACCGAGCCGCATCTGCAGGACGGCGACCGCCTCGTACAGCGCCCGCACGCCGTCCTCCCAGCCCGCGCGGCTCACATCCGGCAACGTGTTGACGTGCACGTGCCCGTCGCCCGCGTGCCCGAACAGCACGACCGGGATCCCCAGCCGGTCGGCCGCCGCGCGCACTTCCGTGACGTACTCGCCGAGGAGCGCGATCGGGACGCAGCCGTCCTCGATCACCTGCAGCGAGCGCCGCGGCTCCGAGAGCCGCGCCAGCGCGGGACTGGCGAGGGTGCGCACCGTCCACAGCCGCTCCAGGCCGGCGCGGTCTACGGCCGTCTCCACGTGCGCGGTGAGGTGCTTCAAGCCCCGCACGGCGTCGCCTACCACGCCGCGCGCGGCGGCGGCCGTCTCCCGCTCGAACTCGACCAGGAGGAGGCAGGCGAGGCCCGGCGGGAGGCTCACCCCTGCCTCTTCAACAAAGGAAAGGATGGTGCGGTCGAGAAGCTCCACGGCGGAGGGGTTCAGGGCGAGGAGGTAGGGGACGGCGTCCCCCAGCGCCTCGAGCGCCCCGAACCCGAGCGCGACCCCGGCGACGTCGGGGAGGATCGGCTCGAGCCGCCACTCGATCTGCGTAATGAAGGCGAGGGTGCCTTCGGAGCCGATCAACAGGTCGAGCTCGTCGCCGGACTCGGCGAACGCGTCCAGGGCGTAGCCACTGGAGTTCTTGCGGGTCTTCGGAAACCGCGCGGCGATGAGCCGTCGCTCGTCCTGACCCAGCGCGAACCGCTCCCCGCTCCCCGCTCCCCGCTTCACCCAGCGCGATGCTCCATCCGTACCCACGATCTCGAGCGCCTCGATCCAGCGTCGCACGCTGCCGTAGCGCAAGGATCGCGGGCCGGCCGCGTTGGTCGACGCCATCCCGCCCGACGTCGCGAACGCACCTGATGACGGATCGGGCGGCAGCCGCAGGCCGAAGTCCCGGGCGGCAGCGTTGACCTCCGCCCAGGTCACGGAGGCGCCGGCCCGGGCGAGGCGTGGCGCCGGGTCAACGGTCAGCTCGCGGAAGCGCCGGCTCACATCGACGATCACGCCGCGCCCCACGTTGCCGCCGGTCATGCCGCTGCCCGCGCCGCGCGGCACGAGCGGGGTGCGGGTGTCGGACGCCCACCGCAGCAGCGCTGCCAGCTTCGCGACGCTCCCGGGGAGGGCGACGGCCTGCGGGAGGATGCGATAGATCCCCGCGCCCTCCGAGTAGGCGGCGCGGATGCGGGCGTCGGTGAGGAGCGACGGTTTCGCGGACACGATGTGTAAACTTGACATTCCCAGGACCGCGCGTGAAGCTACACCACTTCCCATGACGCCGATCACCGCGCCTGCCCCGCCGGCCACGCCGCGCGCGCAGCTCATTCACATCGAGACCGATCGCCGCCTCGGCCACGAATGGGACGAGTGGGACGGGAAGCCGCTGCCCAACCGCGGCGACTTCGCGGCGCCGCCGCGCCTGTTCTTTGGCTACGCGGCGCTCACGCTCGCCGCCGCGCTTGGCGTGCTCGCTGCGGTGCTGTTCCTCCTGCAGCCGCGTCTCGCCACGCTCCACCCGCTCGTGCCTCGCGTGCTCTGGCTGGCGCTCGGCGCCGCGGGCACGGTGGCGTGGGTGTGGCTCGCGGTGCTGGCCGCGGCGTTCTACTCGGGCAGGGGCCTGTTGCCCGAGCGGCTGCTGGAGCGCGGGCCGTTCCTGCGGCTGATGAACGTCACGTCGTTCGTCTCGCGCGCGTTCGGCCGGCGCGATTGGGTGGAGCACGCGGCGATCGACATCTACAACACCCTCGCCGAGCGCCGCCGCCGCCGCGTGGGCAAGGGCGAGCTGCTGGTGCTGATCCCGCGCTGCCTCTCCAAAGGCGCGCTGGACGGCGTGCTGGCGATCGCGGGGCGCTACGACGTGCCGGTGTTCGTCGCGACGCGCGGGCAGCTGGCGCGCCGCGTGATCCGCGAGCGGCGGCCGCGGGCCGTGGTGGCGGTTGCCTGCGAGCGGGACATGATGACGGGCCTGCGCGACGTGGCGGGCAGGCTTCCCGTCCTCGGCCTCACGATGCGCCTCCCCAACGGCCCCTGCCGGGACGCGGAGCTGGACCTGGAGCGAATGGACGTCTGGGTGCGGGGGTTAGTCGGGGGGCTGGCTTAGCCTTCAGGTTCCCAGTTTTTTCTTCAGCTCGCCGATCATTCGATCCACCAGCTTCGCCGCCTCGTGCTCCGGTGGCACGAGTACTTCGAGGTCGCGCTCCGGGCGTGACGGGTCGAGGACCGGCCGGTATACCGCTTCGACCGTCAGCCGCGACTTCCCCGGTGCGTCGGGATCGGCCCAACAGCGGATCTTGAACGTGCCGGACCAGGCGGTCTCGACGTACGCATCCTGCACGCTCGCCACCTCCACCTTGAGTCCCTGCGCCACGAGCCACGTCTGCACCTCGGCGGCGACGCGCGGCGGTCGGGCGTAGAGCACGACGCTCGGCGCCTCCGGCAACGGCATGAAGTCAGGCCGCGTGGTGGCGGGGTTGCAGGCGGCGAGCAGAACTGCAAGTGGGAACGCGGAACGCGGAACGCGGAACAGATGACGGTTAGAGCTGTTCTGCGTTCCCACTTCCGCGTTCCGCGTTCTAGTGCGAATGCGGCGGCGTCCCGGGAGCGTGCTCATGCGACGTATCTCGGCCGGCGCTCTGGTGTTCGCTCGAGTCCGCATCTTCACCCGCCTCGTGGTTATGCCCCGCGCGCCGGTCCAGCATCTCCTGCTCCATCGTGCGCATCGGGACGCCCGCGGCGTGCTCGAACACCATCTTGCCGCCGACGACTCCCGTCCAGGTGACGAGCACGAGCCCGGCCACCGCCAGCACCCGCAGCACCCACTCTTCCGCCGCGCTGGTCCGGAAGCGGCGCCACAGCCGCCACACGAGCAGCGCGGTGAACAGGCTCATCGTGATCAGGCCGAGCGTCTCGTGCTTCTCCATCAGCTCGTGGATGCCCTCGCCATGCTCGATGACGTCCTCGGCCTGCAAGCCGGCGATGACGGCGAGCCAGCCCCCGAGCACCCCCGCCCACAGCGTCCAGATCGCCGCCCACTTGAGCGACTCGCGCTTGAACGCCCATGCGGCCAGGTCGAACAGCACGCCCACGGTGAGCAGGGCGGCCGGAAGGTCGTTCAAGGCGGCGTGCAGCCGCGGCCAGTCGTAGCCGAGGATCATGGTGCGAGCTCTCCGGACAGGGTGACGGTCACAGGCCGAGACTGGAGACGGCAGGCGGGGTCGCCGAATAATCGTAGAACCCCTTCCCGCTTTTCTTCCCGTACATCCCCGCGAGCACCATCCGCTTCAACAGCGGGGGCGGGGCGTAGTGCGGCTGCTGGTACTCGGCGAACATGATCTCGGCGATCTTGTAGGTGGTGTCGAGCCCCACGAAGTCGAGCAGCGTGAGCGGCCCCATCGGGTAGCCGCAGCCGAGCTGCATCGCCTTGTCGATGTCGGGAATGGTGGCGACGCCGTGCTCGACGGCGCGGATCGCGTCGAGCAGGTACGGCACCAGCAGCAGGTTGACGATGAACCCCGAATTGTCCTTCGCCGCCACCGCTTCCTTGCCGAGCGATTTGGCGAAGGTAAAGGCGCGCGTGAAGGCCGCGTCGGAGGTGGTGACGGTGCGCACGACCTCGACGAGCGGCATCAAGGGCACCGGATTGAAAAAGTGCAGCCCGACGAAGCGGTCGCCACGCTTGGTCGCCGCGGCCATCGCGGCGACCTTGAGGCTGGAGGTGTTGGAGGCGAAGATCGTCTGCGCGGGGCAGAGCGCGTCCAGCTCTTTCCAGAGGGCGTTCTTGACCTGCAGGTCTTCGGTCACCGCTTCGATGACGATGTCGCAGCTCTTCAGATCCGCGACCGTCGTGGTGAAGCTCAAGCGCTTCAGGGCCGCGTCGCGGTCGGCCGCGGAGAGCTTGCCCTTTTCGACGAACTTGGCGAGCGATTTCTCGATGCCGCTGCGCGCGCGTTCACCGATCTCTTTGGCGACGTCGCGGGCCACGGTCTCGTAGCCGGCCATCGCGGCGACCTGGGCGATGCCGCTGCCCATCAGGCCGCAGCCCAGCACCCCTACCCGGTTGATCTCGCTCATAGGACTCCGACTCGGGTCGGCTGACCCCGGGGCGCCGCCCCGGGGTTTCCGCTACTTCAGGGCTTTACGAATCTCTTCGGCGATCCGGACAATGGGACTCCCTCCCGCTGCTGGCAATGCCCGCTCCGCGCGGACGTCGCCGCGCTCCAAGCGGTCGAGCACCTGCTCGAGCCCCACCTGGATCTTCTCGTTTTCCGCGCGGTGCCGCCGCGCGATCCCCAGGCCGACCAGCGCCATCACCGGGGCCGGGAGAAACGCCCACGGCAGCAGCACGCCGAGCGGCATCGCGGCCACGGTGGCAGCGATGCCCAGTCCCGCGACGATCAGGGCGCCCTGGATGCGGACGGCGCGCTCGCGCCGCACGTCGGCGGTGAGCTGCACGTGGCAGAAGCCGGGCTCGAGCTGGGTGACCTGGCCCAGGACCTCGTTGGCATGCGCCAGGGCGTAGTGCTTCCCGCCCGCGCCCAACGCCCGCTGGATGGTGGCGAAGGCGCCGCGCTTGGCTTCCCAGGACGTGCGGTCGGGGTAGCGGCGCCGGACCTGCAGGGATTCCTCTTCTTCCATCCACTTGGCGAGGCCGCGCTCGACCGTGGCCCGGTCACCCGGCACCACGCGTGCGGCCGCCAGCCGGTCGGGCCCCACCAGCCAGGCGCCGACGCCGCGCGGGGCCGCCACCACGGCGCGGGTGCGCTCCTCGAGCAGCGCCTGCCGCAGGTACCCGTCCGGAATGCCGACGTCCTTGCCGAGGGCGACCAGCTCGTGCTCGGTGAGCCCGTCGCCGATGTCGCGCTCGGACGCCTGAAGCTCCGCGGCGCGCTTGATGATGCGCTCCAGCGCCTCGCGGCTGATGAGCTCCTGGCCCCCCCCCATCCTAGACCTTGGTCTGGTCGCGGGCCGGCGCCGCCGGCAGCGACTCGCCCGTGCGGGCCGGCAGCGCGGGCGGGCCGCCGCGGATCGCTTCGAACAGCCCCTTGAACAGGTCGATGGGGATCGGGAAGATCGTGGTCGAGTTCTTCTCGGAGGCGATCTCGGTCACCGTCTGCAGATAGCGCAGCTGGATGGCCGCGGGCTCGGCACCGATGATGCGGGCCGCCATCGCCAGCTTCTCGGAAGCCTGCAGCTCGCCTTCGGCGTTGATGACCTTGGCGCGCCGCTCACGCTCCGCCTCCGCCTGCCGGGCCATCGCGCGCTTCATCTCCGGCGGCAGGTCGACGTCCTTCACTTCCACCGCCGACACTTCGATCCCCCAGGACTCGGTGCGCGAGTCGATGATGTTCTTCAGGATGGCGTTGATCTTCTCGCGGTTCATCAGCAGCTCGTCCATCTCGGTCTCGCCGAGCACCGAGCGCAGCGTGGTCTACGCGAGCTGGCTCGTCGCGTAGAGGTAGTTCTCGACGCCGATCACCGCCTTCACCGGGTCTATGACCCGCATGTACAGCACGGCGTTGACCTTGATCGAGATGTTGTCGCGGGTGATGACGTCCTGCGGCGGGATGTCGAGTGCGACGACGCGCAGCGACACCTTCTGCATGCGCGCGAACAGCGGCGGCAGGTAGATCAGCCCCGGCCCCTTCGAGCCCCACGAGCGGCCCAGGAAGAAATACACCGCGCGCTCGTACTCGCGGAGCACGCGCAACCCCGAAAACAGGTAGAACCCCACCACTGCGAGAATGGGAACCAGTGCGCCGTCCATGACCGCTCCTCTTGCTCAGGCGGGGAACGCTTCGACGATGACCGCCGCGCCCTGACCGCCGCCGATGCACGCCGACCCCAGCCCGAACCGGCCTTTGCGCTGCCGCAGGGCGTGGAGCAGGTGGATGGTGATGCGCGTGCCGCTCGCCGCGAGTGGGTGGCCGATGGCGATGGCCCCGCCGTGCACGTTGGTCTTCGCGCGGTCCAGCCCCAGCTCTTTCTCCACGGCGAGGTATTGCGGGGCGAACGCCTCGTTCACTTCGACGAGGTCCATCTGCTCCAGTTTCATCCCGGCCTTGGCCAGCGCCTTGCGGGCCGCGGGCGCGGGGCCGATCCCCATGTACTTGGGCTCGACGCCGACCACGCCCCACGCCACGAGCCGCCCCAGCGGCTTCAATCCGTGCGTTTTCGCGAACGCTTCGCTCGCGATGACCGTCGCCGCGGCGCCGTCGCAGATCCCCGACGCGTTCCCGGCGGTCACCAGGCCGTCCTTCTTGAAGTAGGGCTTGAGGCCTCCCAGCCCCTCGAGAGTGGTGTCGGGCCGCATGTGCTCGTCGGCGCGGAACTCGACGTCCTTCCCCTTCACCTTGACGGGAACGGCCACGACTTCGTCCTGAAAGACGCAGTCGTCCCAGGCCTTCTTGGCGCGCTGCTGCGAGCCCAGGGCGATCTCATCCACCTCGCGGCGCGTGAGCTTGTATTGCTCGGCGAGGTTCTCGGCCGTCTCGGCCATCGCGAGGCCGCACTGCGGGTCCTTGAGCGCCTCCCACAGCAGGTCCTCGAGCGGCGCCGGTGGCCCGAGCCGCAGCCCCCAGCGGGCCCCGTGCACGACGTGCGGCGCCTGGCTCATCGACTCGGCGCCGCCGCACAGCACGGCGACGGCCTCGCCCAGCAGGATGAGCTGGGCGCCCTGCGTGATCGCCTCGAACCCCGAGCCGCACAGCCGGTTGACGGTGACGGCGGGCACCTCGATCGGCAAGCCCGCCTTGAGCGAGACGTGACGGGCGCAATAGATGGCGTCGTTGGAAGTCTGCAGCGCGTTACCGAACACCGTGTGACCGATCTGATCGGCGGGGACGCGCGAGCGCTCCAAGGCGTGGCGGGCGGCGACGGTCCCGAGCTGGGTGGCCGAGAGGTCCTTCAAGGATCCGCCGAACGTGCCGAAGCCGGTGCGCACGCCGGAGAGGAACACGACGTCGCTACCGGCGCCCTGGGTTCTCATGGAAACAACGCTCCGCTGGTCAGACGCAGGAATATCGGGGGATGCGCAAGTGGGCGATAGGGCCTACAGCGCGGCGCTGCGGCGGCGCCAGATGAAATACGCGGGCACGCCGGTCGCGACGATGCCGAGTCCGTACAGTCCCTGCGTCGGCTGCTTGATAAGCGTGTTGGCCACGATGGCCGCCGCGGAGATGATGAAGAGCGCGGGGGTCAGCGGATAGCCCGGCGTGCGGAAGGGTCGCGGCGCGTCCGGCCAGCGGCGCCGGTACACGAACACGGCAGCCGCACCCAGCGCGAAGAAGATCCAGCTCGTGAAGACAACGAACCGGTACAACTGTTCGAAGCTGCCTGAAGCGGCGAGGACAGCCGCCCACGCAGCGCTCACCGCCACCGCGATCGCCGGCGTGCCGAAACGAGGGTGCACCTCTGCGAGGCGGCGGAAGAACAGGCCGTCACGGGCCATCGCGTAAAACAGCCGCGGGGTTGTGAGGACCAGTCCGTTCGCGGCACCGAAGATGGAAATAAGGATGGGGATGGTGACGATCGTCCCCGCGGCCGTTCCGAACAGCGTACCCGCCGCGTCGGCCGCGACCCGCTTTGACGCCGCCACGCCGGCGGGTCCGAGCGCCGCGACATAGGCTACGTTGGCGAGAAGATAGATCCCGATCAGCAGCGCGGTCCCCCCGACGATGCCGCGGGGGAAGGTGCGCTGAGGGTTCAAGGTCTCCCCTGCCGCGAACGTCGAATACTGCCAGCCCTCGTAGGCCCACAGCACGCCGATGAGTCCGACCCCCGCGTTGGACAACAGCGTCGCGGTCACCGGGACCTCGAAGACCTTCACGTCGCCCCCCGCGAATCCACGCCCGGCGACGATCAGTCCGGCGGAGAGTACGAGCAGTGCGCCCACCTTGATGGCGGTGGCGAGGTTCTGTACCGTCGCCCCGCGGCGGGTGCCCCGGATGTTCACCCACGCGACGATTGCGATGACTAGGACGGCGGCGAGTTTGCTCTCCAGCGGACGCAGCCGCGTGAGTTGCGGCAGATAACGCGTCCCGAACGCAACGGCGAGCGTCGCGATCGAGCCGCTCCCGATGACGAAGAACATCGCCCACCCGTAGAGGAACGCGACCAGCGGGCCGAACGCCTTCCGCATGTACACGAAGATGCCGCCCGCATCGGGCTCCATCGCGCCCAGCTCTCCGTAGGTGAGCGCGCCGAGGAGGGAGAGCACACCGCCCACCGCCCACACGGACAACGCCCACCCGACGTCCAGCTGCGTGCCAGCGAGGACATCGCTGGGCACAAGAAAAATGCCGGACCCGATGACTGTCCCCACGACGATGAGGAGCAGGTCACGCAGCCCGAGCACCCGCGCCAAGTCCCGCTGCATCAGTGGCCCGCCGCCATGCCGTCCTTGCGCGGATCGGATCCTCCCGCGTAGCCGCGCGGCAGCCGGATGATCGCCTGCGCGCCGCCGAAGGCGACGCCGCGCTCGTCCGCGATCTCGTGACCCAGCGCCGCGAGCCCGCGCCGCACCTCGTCGCCGATCGCCGGCTCGAGCGCCACGCGGCGGTGGTCGAGGTGGCGGAAGCGCGGCGCGTCGATCGCGTCCTGCAGGTCCATCCCGAAGACCAAGAGATTCAGGAGCACCTGCACGTGGCCCTGCGGCTGCATCGAGCCGCCCATCACGCCGAAGCTCATCCACGGCTGCTCGGCCCCGGCGCTGTCCAGTTTGGTGACGAACGCGGGGATGATGGTGTGGAACGGCCGCTTGCCCGGGGCGGCGGTGTTGGCAAGACCCGGCTCGAGCGTGAACCCCGCGCCGCGGTCGTGCAGTGCGAACCCGGTGCCCGGCACCACGACGCCCGAGCCGAACAGGTCGTAGAGACTATTGATGAAGGAGACCATGTTGCCCGCGGAGTCGGAGACGGTGAGGTAGATGGTCTCGCTCGCCGTCGCCGCTTTCCCGGGCGCGGGGCGGTCGGCGGCGTGGGCGGGATCGATCTGCGCGCGGCGCTGCGCGACGAACGCATCGCCGAGCAGCGCGGCGACCGGCACCGTCATCTGGGCCGGCTCGCCGATGTACCGCGCGATGTCGGCGTAGGCGAGCTTCTTGGTCTCGATCAGGAGGTGGAGGTACGCCGCGGAGTTGTGTCCGAGACTCTTCAGGTCGTACGGCTCGAGGATGCGCAGCATCTCCAGGGCCGCGACGCCCTGGCCGTTGGGCGGCAGCTCCCAGACGCGGTAGCCGCGAAACGGCACGGAGATCGGCTCGACCCACTCGGGCCGGTGCGCCGCGAGATCGTCGAGCGTCAGGTAGCCGCCCAGCGCGCGCACGCGGTCCACGACGCGCCGGCCTAGGTCGCCGCCGTACAAGGCGCCCGGCCCTTGCTCGGCGATGAGCCGCAGCGTGCGGGCGAGGTCGGGGTTCTTGAACCACTCGCCGGCGCGCGGCGCGCGGGCGCCGTCCACTAAAAAGGTGGCGCGGGCGCCGTCGTCCCGCTGCAGCTTCGCCGTTTCGTTGGCCCCCCCCCACTCGCGCGCGATGATCGGCGTGACGGGAAAGCCTTCGTCCGCGTAGCGGATGGCGGGCGCGAGCGCCTGGGCGAGGGTGATCGTGCCGAAGCGCCGCAGCAGCGCGTCCCACCCCGACAGCGCGCCGGGGACGGTGACGTCCTCGACGCTTTCCTCGGGCATCGTGCGGTGCCCGCGGGCGAGCAGCGCCTCGCGGGTCATCAGGCTGCCGGCGCGGCCGCTGGCGTTCAGGCCGTAGAGCTTCCGGTCCTGCGCCGACCAGACGATGGCGAACATGTCGCCGCCGACGCCGGTCATCTGCGGCTCGGCGACGTTGAGCACCGCCGCCGCGGTGACCGCCGCGTCGATCGCGTTGCCGCCGTGCTCCAGGACGTCGAGGGCCGCCGCGGTGGCGAGCGGCTGGCTGGTGGCGGCCATCCCGTGGGGGGCGTAGACGGTGGAGCGATGGGCCATGGTCGAGGGGCGCTGAGCTTGAGCGACAAAGCAAAAGAGAAGTAGAGTCTTCATATCCGTTCGGTGATGGCGGCCGCCACGTCGCGGGTCTTCGCGGTGCCCCCGACATCGGGGGTCCGGATGCCGGCGGCCAGAGTCTCCTGTACCGCTCGTTCGAGGTCGCGCGCGGGCTCGGGGTGGCCGAGCTGCTCCAGCATCAACGCTCCGGTCAGCACGGCGGCGACCGGGTTCGCCACGCCCTTGCCGGCGAGCGGCGGCGCCGAGCCGTGCACCGGCTCGAACAGGCCCAGGCGGCCGGGGTGCAGGTTGGCGCTCGCCGCGAGCCCCAGGCCGCCGACCAGTCCGGCGCCCAGGTCCGATAGGATGTCGCCGTAAAGGTTGTTCGTCACGATCACCTGGAAGCGCTGCGGCTCGCGCACCAGCTCCATCGCCAGCGCGTCGACGTAGCGATGCTCGGCGCTGATCCCCGGATACTGCGCCGCCACGGCTTTGAACCGGTCCTGCCAGACTTTGTGCGCGGGGACCGCGTTGGCCTTGTCGCTCATGGTGACCCGGGTCTTGCCGTGGGCCTTGGCCCACTCGAACGCCGCGCGGATGATGCGCTCGACGCCCTTGGCGGTGTTGATCTCCTCGGCGATGTACGTCTCGCCTTCGATGCGACCTCGTCCCAGGTAGACACCTTCGGTGTTCTCCCGGAAAATGACGAAATCGATCGCGCCATCGACCGCGGCCTTCAGCGGAGTCAGGTCCGGGTGCAGCAGCCGCACCGGGCGAAAATTGATGTAGAGGTCCAGCCGGAACCTGAGGCCCAGCAAGATGGCCCGGGCGTGCTCGTTGCCAGGGACACGCGGGTCGCCGATGGCGCCGAGGAAAATTGCCTCCGCCTCATCCCGCAGTTTCCGGAACGCCCCATCCGGTAGCGTCTCACCCGTCTTGAGGTAGTGCTCGGCGCCGTAGGGGAGGCGCTCCCAGGCGAGCGTCACGCCGTGCGTGCCGGCCGCGCGCTCGATGATGGGGATGGCGGCCTCGATCACCTCCGGACCGATCCCGTCTCCTGCAATCACGGCGACGCGGTGTCTTTGACCGCCTGACCGCCCGACCGCCCGACCGCCTGTCACTCGAACCCTGTCGCGCGACCGCAGCCCGCGCAGTACGCCCAACCCACGTCCACCTCCGCCCCGCACGCCGGGCACTTGAGCTCCCCCAGGGGCGGCTGCCCGCAATGCGGGCAGAAGTTCACCTTGCGGGCGGCGGGCAGCCCGCCGCCGCAGTACGGGCAGCGGCGCGCGGCGGGCGGCTCGCCCTCGCCCTCCAGCTCGAACGTCGGCTCATCGGCCTTCGACGGCCGCTCGCCCGGCGCCGGCGAGATGGGGTTCTCTCCGGTCCAGCTCACCGGCTCCTCCTCTTCTTCCTCCTCCGGCTCGGGCGGCCCGTAGCGCATGTCCCCGCGCAGGAACCGCTCGGCGGCGAGGCGGTTGATCATCACGCGGCAGTCGGGGAAGTTGCGGAAGTACGCCGTGTCGGGGCTGGTGGCCGTAACCTCGCGCTGCATCGCCTCGCGCACGTCGTCGGGCTCTAGGCGCAGGTAGCCGCGCTCGCCGGCGAGCAGACGCAGGACGGTCATCTCGTAGTCCTGGTGCGTCGCCACGTTCAAGTGCGAGCGGTTGGAGCGATACGGCACCAGTCGCTCGTACACCTCGGCGGCCGGGAACGGGACCGCGAGGCGGTTGTCCTTCGACAGCCCCGTCACCAGCAGCTCGAAGAGCCGGTCGAGCTCGTCAGGCATGGCGAACGCTCACCGCACCACCACGACGCCCGTCATATAGGGGTGAGGCGTACAGTGGTACGGGTATGTCCCGGGCGCATCGAAGCGCCGCGCGAAGGTCGCGCGCTGGGGGAGGTTTCCCGAATTAGGGCCGTCGGCGAAGGTGACCGAGTGCTCGACCGGGTCGGCGTTGATCCACCGCACCGTTTCCCCTACCTGGATCGTTATGGTGTCGGTACGGAACCGGTACCCTCGCATCTCGACGGTTTGAGCCGCTGCCGCCCCCGTGGCCGGCGCGGTCGTCTTGTGGAACCAGGGGCTGAAGCGCGACAGATGCAGCGGTATGGTGAACTCGAAGCCGTAGAGTTTCTTCGCGAAGCCCTTGGAATTCCCCTCGATCGTGCTGGTCGCGGCGTTGCTGACCTGGAGCGAGAAGGTATGCGGGGAGCCGGGGATCACGAAGTCCAGCGCGGCGCTCCACGCGGCGAGCGTCGTGGGCCCCACGAGCGACCCGGCATCGGCGCTGACGGCGATGTAATCGGTGAGTCGCACGACGAAGCCACCGGCGAGCCCGGCGCGGGCTGTCGTGGCCCGGAACGGATGGCTCATCGCACGGGCCGCGCCGGAGAGCGTCAGCGCTCCGCGCGTGTAATCCACGCCCACCTCGCCGTCGGCGCTCTGCGCCGCCGAGTTGTAGGCGGGCGTGAGGGCCACGGCGAACCCGTCCGCGCCTTCGGGCCGCCCCAGGCGGTAGCGCGTGTACACCTCGGCTTCGTTGGGACGGTACGGCGCGAGCGAGACGAAGGAGTTGGAGCCGTAGTGCAGGCCCAGGGCGAGCCGCGCGCCGAGCCCCGCCGCCACGGTGAAGGTGGGGAAGTTCGTCACCTTGTGCCCGCCGACGGCCGGCGCCACGTAGAACCGGTGCACGAAGTTGAACTGCACGACGCCGCCCTCCGGCACCCAGGTGCCGCCGAGGTTGGGCGGCCGGTACATCAGGGACTGCGCGCGGGCCGGAGCGCCGAGGATAACGAGCACCGGGAAGACACGAACGAGGCGTCTGAGCATGAGAGGATCTCCGGGTTGTCGTTCAAATCCGCAATCCGCAATCGCCAATCCACAATCTCTTTCACCGCCACTCCTGCTGCCAGCGATCGTACAGCACCGGCACGACACCTCCCTGCTGCAGCACCTCGACACCCGTCGGGTCGCGGTAGGCCTTCCGATAGAACAGGTGCGTGACGCCGGA
>Ga0137368_10002664_pt1 | contig 19175 bp, 38 predicted proteins | sample SagtaG_13_FD_104917 | JGI IMG/M metagenome (GOLD analysis project Ga0137368, IMG submission 104917) | Vadose zone soil microbial communities from Sagehorn Ranch, Mendocino, California, USA - Sage1_L_100_16 metaG | ecosystem: Environmental > Terrestrial > Soil > Vadose zone | place: USA...
CCCCTCGCTGTCAAGATCCATCTCTGGATTAATTCCGGGATTACTTCCACCCCCGCGGAATGGCTGGCCAGATGGCTGGCCGTCATGACCAGTCATTCCCGAGCCGGCAAGCCCCTGACCAGGCACTACGCCCTCGAATCGGTCAATCACTGCCATGTGCAGACAGCCATTTCGTGATCTTGGTCAGCCATTTTGCTCGCAGAAAAGCCTCGCAGCAAAGGCGGACCGGGAATTCCTCCGCTGCGAGGCTATCCGCCTCAACCGAGCAACCGCCAGGGGGAATAGCGATTACCGGGAGTCTACATTAAACCCACGTAACTTTAACATTATGGTAGCGAGCTGTTAGAATATATTCGAGCCACTCTTGGACTGCTTCGGGTCTAGTTTCAAGAATTAAATCCTCAAATTCAACCAAAAACTTTAGTTGCTTCATTTAGACCCCACGATCCTGATCTGTGCTAGAGCCTTTTTCTTACTGGTCCTCTTTGCTAGCACTCTACCGGTGCGCTTATTTGTTACTCGATAGCTAGCGCTACCATTGGGTAGTCTTCTGATTATCTTGATTTGATAAGGCATTCGGAACCCTCCCCTAGCGATACATGTACCGGCTCAATGTGATGGTCGTTGCCCCTATTACGTTTTGTCTGACATTCAAAACGAAGCGAGGTTTATCAGTATCCCAGCGATTAGTTGTGGTAATCGTCTTGCAATACCACGGTCCCGGACTACCGGCATTGATATTGAACGACGACCATGTTTGGAAATCGTATCCGTCAGTTCCCCGTTCATAGCGCATATTGCTGACGGTTGCCTGACCATAGTAAACGCTAACGAACTTTACTCTGACGCAAATTCTGACAGGGTCTGTGTAATTTCCATAGTCATAGAATTCGCCAAAAGCTTCATACCTAATTGAAGGTGCTCCGCCGGCCTCGTGATAAACCCTACAGAGCGTAGCAGCCTGTGCTGAATTAGCGGTGAGAAGTAGGAGAAGGGGAACGATGATTGTTGTAAGGAGACGGAACTTGCGCATTTACATCCATCCGTATTGTGGTGGGAAGGGAGCCAGGGCTGCCAGTTTAGCGGCGGTCATGAATTTTAGATAAGCATCTGATCCATATGTATTCCAAGGTTTCCAGCTATTACCAGCTTCTTCGAATATCCAGACTACTATTTTGGCATTCTCATAAGGATCACGCCATCGGCTGTGTTTCTGAAGTTTTTCAGGATGCCACTTATTTGATATCTGCCAAACACCGTGATCATAATTAGAGTCGTAAGGAACAGCAGTCGCTACATGACCAAGGGCGTTGGTTTCCCCATTGGATTCAGCTAGTCCAATTGCTACACCTGTTGGAATTTCATCCTGAGGTAACCCTGCTCTTAATAAGCAGTATGCCATTTCATTGGGGCTGAGTCTCATTATGGTAGCTCAATTCCTAGTTTTTCTGCTATTAAGTTAAGAAGAACTAGAGCATCTGTTGATCTGCGATTAGCCCAACGTAGATGCGAAAAAGCTGGAGAACCTGAATATCCCTCTTCGCCATCACGAGCGGGATCTTTAATGAGATAATTCCACACGTTGAGATCAATATCATCCATTTTATCTGATGCATCACCAGCGCTTTTATTGGCCCAACGTAGATGTGATTGAGCAGGAGAACCTAGATATCCTATTTCATTATCACGATCAGGGTCTTTAATGAGGAAAGTCCAAACTTCTCTTGCAAGATCATCCCGATAGGCAGCCAGTTCCTGTCTAACGACAGTTCGACATTCTTCCGGTGTCATGTCATCCTCCAGTGGAGCTAGTAATCCTGTGGGAGATTTTACCCATTCATATAGCTTATTTCCTGGGCAATTAGTTTGTCCAATATCTCTATGCCCGAGAGCTTCTGGACCGTGACGCTTATTGTCCCATAGCCATCTTGCAGCAAGCTTTGCTCGATCTGTAAGTGGAGTATCCGGTCCCGCAATGAATACGAAAGCTCTATATTCGTCATTCTCATCACCTGCAATTGCTGCTTCATCTTGTGCTGCTGATCGTAATTCACCACGGCAAGTAAATACTACACCATGGATACAGAATGCCTCATTGTATGCAATACAGCAGAATCCTTTACCATCCATATGATATCGTTCGGCACCACGTAAAGCATTGATGCAATCTTGATGATCGCTTCCTGCCAGATTATCGCCAAAGTAATGGTAGACCGCTCCTTTACTAAAGCTAGCAGTTCTAGTACAGGTACATGTTTTGCTAGACCAATCAGAGTGTTTGACAACGGTAACCAATTTACACCTCCTAGGCTACTCTAGTTGTGCGCAGCCAAGATTCAGCCTGCACTGTAGTAGTTCCAACATCTGATACAAATTGACAATGTTGAAGCTGCAGATTACCAGGAGTGACTCCTGTGCGAACCATACCGGTTATGCTACTAAAATCACGGGTCCCGACTCCTGCACATGGAACACCAGCAGTTTGTCCTTCATTTCGACCACGAGGAAGAAATGAGGTATCCGTAGTAGCATTTAATAGCCATCTGAGAACAGCGCCGGAGGGTACCGAGAAAGCTATAGTAATATCAGCAGCCGCTGGAGAATCATAGTATAGACCTGCTGATATTTCGTATGTGGCGTCATGGTCAAGTGATGCGACTAGATCAGTATCATTGTTTAGTGAGGTATCAGACGAATATGACTGCGGGCTAGACTTTCTGTAGAATTGCTGATTTCCAACACCGTCAATAGCTAAGTTCCCCGTAAGATTAAGCCCGGCCGCATTTAGTACTAGACTATTGATACTTCCGCGTACGTCAAAAAAGTGTTCCTGAGCATCTCCGATAAGCTGGGATACCTCACTACCATCTTTTCGTTCAGAGTATAGAAGTAGTTGAGCTAATTCTTTTCCTGACATATTCCCTGAAACTAATTGTAAACGTATACGCTCGTTATTGGCTCCAGGAGCGTCGAATGCAAATTCAATTCTGGGATCATCTACTGCACTCGATAGTCCATCGCTAGCAATAATGGCTGCTACTTCATTAGTTCCAAAGGAATAGGCGTCTGGTGAGATTTCAATTGCAAGATTTCTGGCAGCAACTACTAGAATATCTGCGATTCTGTTTTTAAAGCTCATTAGCGATATCTCTCCCCATCACAGGTAATGATACATATGGCTCCGATACTTGCATTCTCCCACTGAAACGATAAGTATTCTGGTGCCCTTAGCTCGACATCCGTCTCAGAAGTATCAGCATTTGCTGTTCTAGTATTGTCAATGCTTTGACCTGTTTGTGGTTCACCCCGATAAAGAGTGCCCTTACTAGCTCCTATTGAATTAGATTGGACAGTGATACGTTGAATTTTCCAGCGTTCACCTGCCTTACTAGGACCGACTCTTGCAATGGCGATACCTGTTGAATTAGCCACTGCTTGTGAAGAGCTGAGAATTTGTTGGGTCATTGTGATAGAACGATTCTTTCGAGAATTCTGATATTGATATCAGCAGTTTCGGCTATAGCCCATACTTCATCCTCATGATCCCATAAATCTAAATTGGTATTGGGTAGAATGGGGAAACCCATGAGAGCTAGCATTGTATCATTTTTGCCAATGTAGATTTTATTTGTAGCATCTAGATTATGGATACGAACTTGGATGCGTCCTTCGCGTCGTTGAACGATGCAAACAGGGTAGTTTATTCTGACCAGATAATTGTAAGTTCTTAGAGTCTTTAGTTCGTTTCGTTTCTCCTGGACAATGATAACAGGAACAGGATCTTGCTCTTTAGGTAGAGCTACATACTCGACATGTTTCGTAGCTTCCGCTGTACCTGATTCTAAGAGTAGAGGATCGACAGTCTTTTGAACTCCGTGAGCCTCAGTACCACGGTAAGGATTATTGTCCCCGGCGTAGTGCTCGGGTATAGGTGGTCGGATTTTACGCTCTGGAGGTGGGTCACGTGGACTCTGACGGTACATTGTCATCCTTCCACTGGTTGCTCGGTACGCCCTTGCACCACGACAGGCAGTATTGACGGTTCAAATGGTCGCGTAGCTCTAAGCGTGCTTTCGTAGATAATGACGAGTAGGAGAGTAACGATAACTGCGGTGATAACTGGGATATTACTTTGTGTGAGTCCTGAAGCGATGACACCAATTCCGACTGTAACAGCGCCGGCAGCGACTTCTCCCAATCTGACGTCTGCGGCCATATCAGGATTGTCTGAAATTGAAGCTCTTCGGACCTCTGATAGTTTGGGCAGAAAGCTGTTAAATGTAGAGAGTCCTTGTCCGATAGATAGTGTCGCGGGACCGATAATATTAGCATCCATATCAACTCACCTTAACAGCAGTTTGGGCAACGGTTTTCCCGACAGGCAAGCGGATTAAGGCAATAGCCGTTAAGATAACACCGACAACGAACATGGCCATACGTAGATAGTTGTGAGGGTTCACTAACCAAGTTGCGATTTTGCTCCACGCTGCCACAACCTTTCGAATGTCCTCTAATTGACCAAGGATTTGACCTGGGATATTTAAAGGATTAGTAAATGATGCTGGGACGATAGATGGCATACCTGCATTACCAGGAATGTTGTTAAAAGAAACATGAACGTGATCCATATGATTCTGTGTTGCACTACCTCGATTGGGCTGAAGTCTCCAACCCTCACTATCACGTTGTCTATTCCAGATATGTTGGTACCAAACAATGTAATGTATGCTCAATCTGCTAGCGTTGGATCGAGCATAATCTGCAATGGCTTGACCTTTTCCTCTATCCCCATAAACCATAAAATCAACAGCAAGTCCTAAAGGGTGATCGCTCGGCCCATCACGAAAACCAACACCATACATTGTTTCTATGTTGAAATGAGATGCGATTTCTTCAGCAGCATCTCTGACCCATGGTTTTACTGGTCCTAATGTCATTTCCTTCCTAGCACTTCTTTGACAACCTTGCGAGGATCTTTATCTTTAATTGCCGACCACATGAGTAGTAATCCAATGGTGAAAATAACAAAGGTGACAAGATTCATTTTGCCAGTCCTGTCTTTTTAGCTATTCCTGTTCCGTATCTAAGCAAGGCTGCAACGAGAATCAATAGAGTAAACTGACCGGCCAATTTTTCATTCACATCAGACATGAAAGTTAAAATGATACCGGCGAAAGCTGCACCTACCATGATTTTTGCATCTAGTTGTTTACCCTCTGCCCATCTACCAATAGTAACTACTATAGCTGTTGCAACTATGCCGGTAGTAGGATTCATATTAACCCCTTAGCTATACCTACCTTGGCACCAGTTTTTATTGTTGACTTAATAGTCTTATTACTTACCGCTAGCTTTAATAATCCTATGGCGATTAGGATGACGCCAGCGGAAAACATAGCTACTCGTAACCAGTTGTGAGGATTTCCGATAAAAGTAGCTAGATTGGCGATTTCTGTAAATGGGCCAAAAAGATTGTTTGAATCTGTAGTCGGAGATGAGAAATCGCCTCCCCCGCCACCAATATCAACACTATTAAGCAATTCACTTGCTTTGACTCGGACACTATCATATTTAAGAGGAAATGCTGATCGCTGGACAGCCTGCGCTAATTGACCGGCTGTAGCGTAATGCGACTCTAATGGTTTTGCAGCTTGGACAAATTTGGTGGTGGCGTAAGCGGGACTCATAATCTGTTCGCGCGTTCCCCAACCTTGAGATGGTCGCTGCTGTAGAAAACCTATAGAGTCTCTATCACCATAAGTTAGATTGCGAAATCCTGATTCAACAATACCAGCCTCAAAGAGTGCGAGCATAACTTTATCACTAGCATGTAATGATTTGGCTGTACTGTAAGCAGTTCTAACCACTGCCATATCATAACCAGGATTAGTGAGAGGCATTTTAGAGTTTAGGCATAAGCATAGAGAGCATAGGATTCTCACTAGCAAGTCTAAGAGCGTCAACGAAACTATCCAGAATTAGCTTGCATTCATGAACTTCTCGCTGAATTTCTTTAAGCATATCCAGCATTTCGTCATGGGGACTTGTCTCTCTATCTTCTTTAAGTAGAGCCATCATTTCTTCACTTGCATACATGATTTACTCCTATCGAATTCGTAGGGCAGTATCGCGATAGAATTTCTTTGTTTTGGGATCAAACAGGGTACGGACGTTAGGATTGAGTCTAACCAGTTCTAGCCATGTGGGTTTGGGATTGATTGTTATCCAATGCAATGCCCAATAAGTAAGAAATTGGTAAACTGTTTGACCTCTGTGCACAATCTTATAGACAGGGGGAGCAGGAACACCCGGTGAGCCGGATGGCGGAGGAACAGTCACAGGTGTGGGCGGCGCTCCTAAGGCAAGCAATGCAGTCGTCCATAGAGACCATTCCTGTACACTCATTCCCGCACCGCCAGATAGAGCTTTAGTAATAGCGCTATTAGCGAGTCCGGGTGCATAACCGTGTGCTATTAAATAGTTTATTGCTCTGGTTGCCCATTCATCATTATTAGTTGGTGGATGTTCCGTAATTGGAGTACCTGGGGGAGTAGGCTGGAATCCCCCTTCGCCGACGCCAGGATCGGGAGAGGTATCGACAACAGCTTCCGAAGACTGACCTTGCCTGCGAGTATATAGAGCTATCCCTAACCCACCACCAACGACGACTATCCATGCCCCAAGAGGTAATGGTCCTATCTGTTTCCCGAGATCAAGCTGGGGCATTTTATAACCTCCAGCTTCCATTACCTCTTGGAGGAATATCAACACCTTGAATTCTCGCCGATGGATAGCCTGTTGCTGGCGGCATGTCAACAATATTGGTATCCCATGGTGCTGGGTCGAGTCGGAAAGTATTCCGTCGATCTCTAATACTTTGAGGAATCATTCCACCAATTTCATAAGTTCTACGGTGGTCTGCCATACTGAAATGCATGCCATTAAACTGTCGTGCACCATTTCCCTTCGACAATTGATCGAATGGTCGAAGGAAACGATAATTAGATGGTGACATCCTCGTCATTGGACGCGGTTCAGGTGGTGGCGTAAATAATGGTGGGAGAGCTCGATGTAATTGATTCTTCTGCTCCTCCCACCCGTCAGCATCTTGAGTTTCTACGCTGTGTCTAGCTTTATCGTCTCTGTCTCTAGATTCATAGAATCTTTTAGGAGTTTTACCATCTGGATAGAACTCATACAGGGGGATTTGCTGAAGACGTGATGCATCGGGAATATTTTCGGGACTTGTCCTCAATACTGGCGACCAGCCACCATTTACAGTATTAAGATATGGTGCGCCCCTACTAGGTGCAGCATACCTTGGATTAGGTTCACCATAAGGCAATGCTTCACCATATGGATTATCCTTTGCTGTGTCGGCAGTGTAGGGATTCTGACGCACCATTTCTGACCTACTTTCCTAGTGCTGCCCGAATGCTACCCGCGAACGCGTCGCCCATTGATCTGATAACACTTGCGCTAGTCGGACGAGAGACAATAGTAGTAACTAATGCTACCGTAACAATTGCTCCCAAGACATTAAATACTTTGTCCGGCATTAGGACCGAACCTCCTTTACTACTTCCTTGACGGCCTTCTTAATATTAGTCTCCAAAATACCATTCTTCAGTTCCTCAACATCTTTTCTAGTTTCCTCAGTCTTGGACACATTCCTTTGACCGACCCTATGGAAGACGTAAAGATTGATAAGACCAGTGAATAGATTACCCATGAGAATCAATATACGCTGCAAATCTTCTGTTTTACCAATGTAAATCATTGCACCGGAAAAGCAGAAGAATGCTATTACCAATACAACAGCAGCACGAATTGTGGTTCTGTATATGAGAGGATCGCCATGCAATGACATATGATCCCTAACTATGCTGCCGACTTTGGTGCCATGGGCCGGGAGACTAATCCCATAATCCATGGAAGCACAAACACTCCCAATAGAATTCCAACGACCACACTCTTGAGATCAAGACCAAACATTTTTTATTCCTCCTAACGAACTGAAACGCCGACACCGCCAACATTCATGCCACGAAAACCACGACGTACTAAAATAAGAAAGACGAGAGCACCAATTACCAAACCGCCCGCTACGTGTTCAGTGCTGATTGCTCCCATCTTAACAGGATGAGTCATAATAGAGTCTTCACTGTATACTGACATGATTACCGCCTAGTACGTTGTGGAGCTTCCTGCTTATCGTCTCCCTTGAGTTTCCAACCGACTTCTTCTTTATTCCAAGTATTAGCTGGAATGACATCGTAAACACCGGGCATATCCTCGATCACGACCACAACATCACCCTTGCCTACATTCTGTGGTCCTGTTCGACCATTCACTGTTTCGCTTCCGTCGGATACTCTAGCCTTAATGACATGCACTGGAGCATACTCGGGTTCGCCGTAAATAAGGTTCTTTTTATCGTCGTATACGGGTGGGGTAGGGGAAGCGTAATATTCCTGAAATCTTGTATCACCACGATCAGTCATCAGATAAACACCGTCCCTGCAATAGCAACGTCATTTGTATAAACAGTGAGAACACCTGCGTTGGCGAACGATCCCTGTAGCTCTAGACGAGTTGAGCCTAGAGTCGGCAACCAAAGGTCACGATTCTCTCGACCCAATTCACCGTCGAATTCATGAGAGAAATCGTAAACATAGACGCCGTTATCCAAGCCTTGAGCAGTATCATTGGCTGGAGTTGTGGCGCCTAGCGACGCACCATAGCCTGTACGTTCTGCCATTTGGTGTCGCCAATTTGTTATCTCAATAATATCAAGCGGGCGAGTATCCAAGTACAACGTCAACGGATCTGGCCAGTCAGAGTTACCATTGGCTCGAGAAGTACCTGCTCGCCTGTAAACGAAGACGAGATTTCGCAAGTAGTTACCAACACGAGTCAGTCGGATGGTCTGCTGTCCAGCAGATACGTTGAAAATCTGTTCCGACCAGAACTGCGTCGTATTCATCGCAGGAGGTGTCGCCTGATTGGTGGCACCCTGCGAGTCAAGCTGTGGCTGATCCCAAGCCTCAAGGAACGCTCGCGTACGCACCGTGGGAAGCGTTGTGAGCGTGCCTGAGGCGTAGATAGTACTGGAAGCTGCTAGGGTCAGTCGGAGCTTAAATGTGGCTGCTGCGTTCTGGTTGGGTAGTGATCCCAAACCATCTCGAAGATTTAGCTCGACCGGTAGCCGAAACATGACCGTAAAATTACCAGTCGATGCTGCGATTGCAGAAAATGACGGTGAGGCACGGAAATCTGCACCACGTGAGGATCGATAACCACCCCACTTGTGAGCCAGGTGCAAACCATAACCCGATGTTGCCTGAAAAAGTGTTGCACCATTTGGCTCTGTCAATGCGATATTTTTTAATGCATTAAATGGTGCATCCTCGGCACCAACAGCAGAGGTGGTGGTCCCACCCGTTGCCTGTAGTAGAATGACCAAGGATCGAAGATAGCCATAAGCAGTAACGTCAAAAACACCTAGATCCTGATCTGCACCTGTAATCTGACGAGAAATATCGATACCAGTAGGTTCACGATGTTCCGCCGATGCTCTAATAAATGGAACTGTAGGAACAACCTGCTGTCCTCTGCCACCGCGCCTGGTATCCCCTCGGGTACCTCCTGCGGTAACTGTAGCTGCTGTGGGCACTTTGTAACTCCTTTTTAAAGTACGGCTGCCATTGCTTGACCAACGGGACCATCACTGAGTTTTGCTGCTAGCATTCTCCACAGGAAATTGAAAATCAGTACAGATGCACCGATTATCAACACATTTAGTGCTGACGGTGTGATCACAGTTTTTCCTCCTCTCACACACCGGGACAACGAGTACGAATCAATTGACCCGTACGTGTGTTGGCATAAAGAACTTGGTGTGAGTCCAGATGCGCCACTACACGTTTAATGAGATCAGCGCTAATCCATCCAACCCCTGAGATCGAGCGAAGATCTGTTTCATCATTTGTACGAAAGAAGAATAGATGTGTAGGCATTGAGTAAATTTCCCGGGAAACCCACGCCGGTCTCTGTGTAGCCATGACGAGTGACAAATGTAATGATCGACCCTGCTGTAGCATCATCTTGACATCTTTTTGCAACTTGAGAACTTGCTCGATCCACCAAAGCTCATCAATTACAACAGTCCACCCACCTTCACGATAGATTTTCTTAAAGGCATTGTGGAAAACGACTCTTTGCTTTTCGTCAGAATCAATATCCCGGGCATCTGGCCAGAGTACACGCCGAGGAAATTGCTGGGGATCAATTGATTGCCAACGTTCAATTCTGAGATATCCCTGCTGTATTAATGAGTCCATAGTTGCATCTTTTGGCTTGGTAGCAAAGACGGCAACGTAAGGATGCAATGGAAGCAGACTAATCAGGAGAGTTGTCTTCCCTTGACCCGTCGGTCCAATGATTGCAATGTGCTCCCCTGAATTCCAGCGCAATTGATTAATAAATATGTCCCATGGAATGCGTGGTGCTTTAGTGGATAATTCTGCGAGATCCTGATCCTCTTGGGCATGCTGGCGGATTAGGGAAACTTCATTTGCACGTCTTACAGATTGCATCGCTTCCCATTTGCGACGCAAACTCTCTGGCACGATTTCATCTCTCATAAAGAATCCACATGTGTAAGCCAGCGAATTTCCTGCTCATCAAAACGCAAGCTCAAGTCCGAAGCATATAACCATCCACCCTCAATGTATCTGATATCTGCGCCCATAGTATTACAACGTAGTATGATAAGATGCTTATGCGATACTACAAAAGTATTAGGCATAGAGCGAGGCTCATAGATAATAGCGTTTTTATCACCCAAAGCTAGCTTGATCTGTTCTTCAGTGAGATCGAAAGAAATTGCTCTATTACCATTATCCATATTTGGTTCTAGGTCAGGAGGAGGTAGAGGCATTATGTATCACCCTCTTTATGACCATTAGATGCAACTTTATCAGTATCATATTGCTGTGGAACCATTGCAGCCATTTTTGGCATGTGATGTTGCATAACAGCAATCATGATAGGAACATGAGCAAGTCCGACCTTCCCCCAATCAGATGTCTGAATGACAGACCAGAGTAGCCGCCTAATTGCCTCATTTTTATGGGCCAAATCGTCCCATGCTTTAGCACAACTCTCTGCTGATTGTGCTATTGCCATTGCGCATGTCTGATCGAACGGAGCCAATCCCATTGCGAAAAGACCATAAAGCTCTGTAAGAGGTTTTACAAATTGACCTTGTCGATTGGGAATCGTAGGCTTGACCTTTACTGTCCTCGACTTGTCAGTTTTGGGCTGTTGAACTTTAGCTTTTACGCGTGAGACAAAGTCATCTGCAGAAGCAGTATGGTCTGGTATTTCTTCCGAACTTCGACCGGGTACCTCTATTGGTGGAGAAAGCTTATCGAAATCAGCCATTACCAAACCACCACCCGGCGAATCCTCCAGTCTTCTTCCCAGGTTCTACTTCCTTATCCTTATCTCCTTCCTTATCCCCTTCCTTAGTATCTTCTGATCCATCCTTTGGAGGTGTCATTGATTCTCTTAAGCTATTTACAATCTTCTCGGGAAGGGCGTTAATACTGGTAATCAAGTCATTGTTGATTTGATTGGATGGTTGGGATTGTGGCTGTAGTTGTGGTTGAGATTGAGGTTGAGGTGGTTGATTAAACCAAGATGGTGGATTTTTATACCAATCTGGAGGTTCAGATTGTGCTGGCGGATTAGTATTTCCAGTATCGTCACCCATTTACTTCCTCCGTTTAGATAGATGTATTAAAGCCTTCACATGATCTTGAAACCCGCGTAGACTCGCCTTGTGGGCGAATTGGGAAGGGAGAGCGGTTTGTCAGGGTTTGGCAAGGTTTAACACAATATCCTTATGGTTCAATTCTACCACGGACGGTTCACTTATCCCGAGAGAGGTAGTCAACTCGAATGACTAAAAAGGCTGCAACAAAGGACGATCCAAAAGCAGAGGTTGTAAGAATGCCTCCAAAATATGATGAAGAAGAGCTCCGGGCACTCAACAGCTTTGAGGCTGCTGTTGAGCTAACACGGGAACAAACAGGTAGTATCGCTAATGCTGCCGAGGAAATGGGAGATGGTTTCAGAATACTAAGTTCAAAGGAAAAGGTCTTGCTTCTCGATCAGCCGACTCTTTTCATGGAATGGCGCTTCTCAATGGGTGACATGGGGGAATTCGTATCGACCCGAGTTGTTGTTAGACACGGTCCTGGCTCAACGGGTAAATACATCATAAACGATGGATCGACCGGAATTTACAGTCAACTCTTGGCCTACACAGAAAAACACAACGTATATGGTGGGCTATATTCAGAACATGGGCTACGAATGAGCAATTACGAATGGGAGGACCCCGATACAGGGGAAAAGAAACCAGCCATCACTTTCTACATTGACACGAGTGTGTAGTCTCTAAGGACCAGGAAGAATGTCAGAGTTTCCCTCAAGGATTAGGGGAACTCTGACATTTCTATTACAAGGGAGAGAATCTTGATTCACAACATAGTTCTAACATTTTTGGTTATATGTTGGATAGCAATACTATACATGATTCTTATGATTATTCTTTACACTATAGCAACCAAACATTACAATGCCGCCACTAACCACTATAGAAAAAGCCAGTTTATCGAAGGTGACGAGAGGAGTGCAAAAGGACATCGTTTCAAGAAAATTGCACATAGAATTGACATCTTAACTTTAAGAATGGGGAAGAAATATTAAGCACTGCAGTGGCAGTCTTTACAAGCAAAGAAGGAGGTGTAAAAATGTGTGAGTGTCGCGTATGTAGCAGTCTATTGGGTCAATCTCTGTTTGATGGTATGTTCGGTAAGATATTAGATCAGAGCTACACGATGGAAGAAATTGCTCATCTCTGGGTAGACAATGAAAGCGAGCTAGGGAATGAGCGAGGGCAATGACTGGTATCAGAATCCTCCTAACTGGCGCGAAACAGAACAATTACTTTATGATCTAATGATCGGAGGAGACTCTGATATAGGTCGCGATCTCTACGTCCAAGAGGTGTTTGATACTGCATATTTCAACAAATATGCAACAAGGGAACAGAAAAGATTAGCGCGTATCGAATTACAATCCTATATGCTTAGAGTCTATAACATTGATTTCCAGCGAACATTTCAATGGGTTAATTACAAGGAATGGTACGATCGGAACCATTAGGAGAATATATGATCTGTCGATCCTGTCGCAATGGAATACATGACTGTTTAGGTGGAACATGGTGTGACTGTCAACATAGATCCTCCGGAGAAAGTTAAATTGTCAGAAAGCGACCGTTCAGATTATCACAAAGGTCGACCCAGTCGACCAACAGCTATTCCACTAGAACAGCGCAAATTTATTGCATGGGATGGTGAAGGAATTAACTTATCAGGAGAAGGAAAACCACAATCATATGTTCTATTCGGATGTAGCACTGGCGACAAAATCATTGCACCCGGTATTCATACCTTCGACCTTCTAGATTTCATCGTTGAGATTGGCATAAAACATCCGGATGCTTTCCATATAGGTTTTGCATTTGGCTATGACAGCAACATGATTATAAAATCCCTCAATGAATCTAATCTAAGCTATTTGCATAAAAATGGGTTTGTTAAACTCAAGCGACCGAACGGAGATCGTTTTTGTATAACCTACAGAAAAGGAAAGTCTTTCACTGTCAGTCGTTACAAGTCACAGCACAACCGTGCTAAAAATAGCTACGCGAAGCATACGGTAAGAATCTATGATGTATTCTCATTCTTCACAACCAGCTTTATCAATGCGGTTGAGAAACTCCTCGGCAATGAAGCGGAAGGACTTGATATAGTCAGGGAAGGAAAAGCATTAAGGAATGATTTCACGTACGATCAGATTGATTACATAACAAAGTACTGGCTAGCTGAAATCAAATTGCTTAGTGCACTAGCAGAGGAACTTAGAAGAAATCTCTATGGTGCCGGGTTGCGTATCAAAGATTGGCATGGTCCTGGCGCATTAGCTAGCTATGTTTTGAATCAGAATAAGATCAAGCAGCATATGATGCGAAATAACGATGAGATACGTCTGGCATCACGATACGCATATGCCGGTGGCAGGTTTGAACCGTACAAAGTCGGAAGAGTCCTTGGTCCCGTCTATGGGATAGATATCAATTCTGCCTATCCGTATGGAATAACACAACTACCATCACTGACGGAAGGTGAATGGGTACATGAAAGTAATCCTAAACGTATAGCCAAATTTGGCATTTACCACGTAGTATTAAATCATTCTGTTGGATTCGCAAAACCTCCCGGCCCGCTATTTCACCGTGATGAGTATCACAATCTCTCTTATCCCTGGCTGACCGATGGTTGGTATTGGAGTCCGGAGGTTATTGGTCTTATACATAGTTCCAAAGTACATATCTTAGAAGGGTGGCATTACATAGGTTCTAAGACTAAACCATTCGAATGGGTTCGAGATATGTACAATACAAGACAGGAATGGAAAAGAAAAGGCTTTTCCTCTGAACTCGCACTAAAATTATGCATGAATTCTCTCTATGGCAAGATGGCTCAACGAGTCGGATGGGACGAGAAAAATAATCGTATACCACCCTGGCATCAATTAGAATGGGCAGGTTGGGTAACAGCAAATACTCGAGCTACATTGTATGATGTTATGAAACAAATACCATGGAAGGATCTAATAGCAGTAGAAACAGATGGTATTTATACAACCTATGATCCCGCTAAGTTAGATATAAAAGTGAGTAAAGAATTGGGAGAATGGGATATAACAGAATATGAGGAAGTTATCTACGTACAATCAGGTCTCGCCTGGTTGAAATCAGCAAAAGGTTGGGAAGATAAAAGGCGAGGACTTGACGCAAACACTTTTACGTTACAACAGTGTCAAGAGTATATCCAAACATTGGAAGCCAATACTATTTGGAAACCTTTTATGGGTAAGTCTTCTAGATTCATAACACTTGGACAAGCTCTGAATAGTGAAGCTCCAACAAAAGTCAAGCACTGTGTTTGGGAAACAAACGATCGTGAAATTTCGCCAGGTGAAACAGGTAAAAGAATTCATCTCCCAACCAATTGTTCAGCATGTGAATCAGGTCATTCCGCTTGGGAAAAACCTCACGATTTAGTTATACGATCACTTACACAGATAGATGTAATGTCAGTACCACATTCAATTCCCTGGGAGGATAAAGACGATGAACAGGTCGAATGGCGACAGTACGCAGAGGCAAACAATTAGAGTGGGTCGAAAACCAAACTATCAAGGAAGAGTTTTAGCTTTTCTAGACTGCTTGCATTCTCTTAGCTTTAACAAAATGATAGCTCCCCAAATTGAGGATCTTATTTTTTGCCGACATTGTAATGCAGGTTCAGTCGTTAAAAAGATTATCCCCGAATGGGTAGCACGCTGTCAAAAGCAAGGATGTACGTGGTCTCGAGGATTTGGAAGAAGTCGTGTAAATTGTGGTTTGACTGCTAGTAAACATCATCGAAAAATGGAACACCCTGTTGTCATTTATCACGGATCAACTGTAGTAGAATATCTAAAGATAAGCGATCTTCGGGGACAATCTCTAATCGAAGATATACCAGGTTTTTGAGGAGGTTGTTATTTCATGGGTACGATTAGAGTCCAATCCTATAAACGGGCCTGATGGTACAAAAGTAACATCACACAAACGAACATCCAATGTCAGGGGAGGGAAAAAGACTGTAAGTAATCGCTGGGTTAAGGGAGTGACTAAAAATGGTATTCCCACTAAAACCAGAATCAAAACTACAAAATACACACCGACTCGACGAAAAGGTGTAATAACCGAAACACCATTATTCAGACTCCGTCGCTGGCTATTCGGAAGGTGAAACAATGAACCGGGAACCAAATCTGTTGGACCATATGCAGAATGAAGTTAGAAAGTTGAATATCAATAAAGGATGGCGAGAACCTGACGGAAGCAGTCTGACAACATTTGGTGAATATGTTGCATTACTACATTCCGAAGTCAGCGAGATACTAGAAGCGTTTCGTGACTATAGACTAGATCCACATACTACTGAAAATCTTGAATCTAATGGTATTATCGGCAAACCTGACGATGTTGGATCAGAATTCGCCGATGTGTTCATTCGACTACTAGATATGGCAGACATATTCGGAATAGACCTAACCTATGAATATAAACGCAAAATGGCATATAACTGGACGAGAAGGTATCGACATGGTGGACGGACTCTCAGCCCGGGACACGAGATGCCTTTCTAAAGAATCTTGGTCTACTTGGCCTTACCCCTCTTGTCACAACGCTAGCTAGGGTGTAGCGTTGGTCTTGTTGGTGAACGGCAAGGCAAGGCAGCGAAAGCGGTTGGAAGACCGCCAGATCAGATCGAAGGTCCTGCGGGGCGCGCGATCCCTGGCTATGACTCTTCACCGCCACAGGGCTAAAACTCCGTCGACTTGTCCGGTCCCCTGTCAAGCAAAGACAAAATGCCAAACAGGTCAAAACTCATAGAAGGGTAAGAAAATGTCCGAATTTACTCTCTCCACTCCAAGTGAGGTTACTCTTCCTGCACGCACTCGTGGCTCGGCCAGCCGGGAACCCAATCCGTTCATCGAGAACGGGTGGTACCTAGCCAACCTCGACGAGAACACCGGGAAGGCACCTGCCGAGCGTGTGGGCCGGGAAAACGTGGTCCCCAAGACCATGGTGCTCCGCGTCATCCGCTGGCTCCGTGAGGCTGGCGACGAGTTTCAAGGTGGGGTCCGCATCCTCGTCCTACATCGCAATAAGAACGGCGAGCTCAGGTTCGATCCAACCAAGCTCGGCAAAAAGAACACTGATCCCAATTGGGCCAAGCTGCCTCCTAACACCAACATGGTCGTGGCATGGGAGGCCAAAGACCGGAAGCAGTTCAACAAGACTGTTCCAACCCAATAAGATCGATCTAGCTCCTGGTCAGACCGGTAATGAAGTTGGTTTGTTGAGTAGCCGGCTGGCCAGGTTGGAGGGCGGAACATCGTTTGGATGTTCCGCCCTCAACCATGTCTGGAGAAGTTCAAGATGCCCTATCTACCATGTCACGCTCATCCATCCCCTAAACAGCACAGAGTAAAACCAGGAACTGTTTCACAAATCGTGCAGGCTTTTCAGGAAGGATTATTGCACATAGTAAAACCTACCGGAGTTTACTCTATGTGTATCATCACCTTTGACCGGGAAAGGTTGTCCAATGATAAGGATAATAGCAGTAATAATGACAGTCCAGATGGGTAATGTATTTCTGCTCCTCAAACTGTATCAATCACTGAGGGCAATCACTGATCATCCTCTCTGGTCAATAGCACCCGAGCAAACACCGCTTGAATACGAAGTCCAAGAGCTACGCAACCAACTTATTGGTATGCCCGAGCGTGTCGCTCTTTCAATGATGGAACGAAACTCCAAGTTCAGTGGTCCCATAACCCACCCTGTTCCCATGAAAGGGGATAACTAGCAATGGCTAAGAATCAAGCCGTACAGGCCGGAACGGTAATCCAGAAGACTGTCAGAAATTTGGGATGGGAACTTGCCGACGTAGACCGCCTCCCAAACGGTGTTCTTTATAGATTTGAATTCCAAGATGATGAAACACGTCAAATTGAGATTGGGGTGTACGAAATCAATGATGAGGAACACAGTAGTTGAGAGAGTACTTCACGGTATCGCCAGATGGCACTTTAATTGCAAACAATGTGGCTATACAATCTCTGAAGGTGATCCTATCCACCTGGTTGACAATCGTTGGGTTTGCGATTGGTGTTGGAGATACCCGATTGAACCACGGCTCTGCGTTGCACCACTAATCCACACTCGCTATGGCAACTAGAAAGGAGAGGATAGAAATGAGAATCACCACACGAGGACTAGCCAGAATTCTGCAGATAACAGTGCCCGAAGTCCACAGAAATTATGGCTGTCGAGACGGTTTGAATTGTGTGGGTCCCGGCTGTCAGATAGGTATACCCTCTTTCTCTGTGAGGTCCGTCATGAGACGATTCGACGCATTATCCCAATCGCAGCGCGACTATCTCATCGGAGGGTAAGTGGAAATGAATCTTAGCATATCGGATGGGTGATATTTATGACTGAAAAATTGCACGCAAAACATGAGGACCTGGTGAAGGCTGAAACCCTTATCAGAGACCACTGGTTTGACGAGACCATGCTGGGAGAAATCCAAGCTGCTTACGAAATCATTGTCGAGCACAGTCTCTACCACGACGTGTAAGGGGCTGAAATGCGACTATACCTCTTTGGTGCTCGTCATCACTCTGCATTCCATCGAGCCGAACGTGATTTATCTTTCCTTGGATATACGGTCATAAGCGCTGCGGCTACCGGGTTTGGCGAGACACATGCCGAGACTAAGAATTGGCCAGATTGTCTGAAACAGGAAATTGGTAAACTGCTTACATGCGATGCTATCGCCACAATACCTGGCTGGAAGTGGAGCAGGTTTGCGGATCTCCTGCGCACCCTGGCCAATGAACTAGAGTTAGAGATTCGAACCGTCGATGAGTGGAGAACACGCTATGACTCATAAATCTGATCATGAAACTCTCAAGTATTTTGCTAGAAGCGTACAGAAAACACTTCAGGAACTGGAAAACGCTGTCGGTATAGAGTTCGGTCTTGCCCAAGATTCAATCAACCCAAATGTTCTAGCATTTGGACTCTCTTACAAGGGTAAATTCCTGCCAATTCTACTCGCCGATCTCAGTGAGGCTAAGATCCTGCCACAAATTCCAGACGAAAGCAGAAACTAGCTTGGCTCGTTCTAAGCTGTGTTCTCATCGCTACCGGGGCCGTGGGATAGCAACCAGAATCCAAATACAACTCCAAAGGGCCCTTGATCAAGTACTAAAAGACCTAAACGGCCAGTCATTTCGGTCAGCGATCGAGATGGCTGGCCGTGTCTGTTTTCCGCGGCTCGAGGCTGTGACCTGGGCAAACGTGCCTCGCTGCGAGGATGCCTGGCCGTTTCGCGGCCACCCATCCAAGATCATCCGCAGCTCACAATCCCGGAATTAATCCAGAGATGGATCTTGACAGCGAGGGG
>Ga0137368_10002680_pt1 | contig 19117 bp, 14 predicted proteins | sample SagtaG_13_FD_104917 | JGI IMG/M metagenome (GOLD analysis project Ga0137368, IMG submission 104917) | Vadose zone soil microbial communities from Sagehorn Ranch, Mendocino, California, USA - Sage1_L_100_16 metaG | ecosystem: Environmental > Terrestrial > Soil > Vadose zone | place: USA...
CCTTGTCCGCGATTGGCGAACCAGTCGTGCATCAACGTCGCGTCCTGGCTGCGGTTGATTGCCCAGAAAAAGGCGTTGCTCAGCGATTGTCCACGATACGTGGACGTGCCGTAGGTTGGCAGCAAGAACCCCGTGGCGCGGTCGTCGTCCTGGATCGGGTAATAGAGGAGCGGGAGGTAGAAAACGGGGACGTTCTTCACCCGCATTACTGCATTGCGCAATATCGCGTAGTCGCCGAGATCGATCGTTGCCGCGCCGCTGACGATCTCCCAACGCGGCGTCGGCTGCACACACGTCGTAAACGCGCCGTCGTGAATTCGGTACTTGTCGTCGCCGATCTTTTCGATCAGCTTGCCGTGGAAATAGACGTCCGGCTCGAGCGTCCCGAACATGCTGCGATCCTTCTGGCCCTGCGTGCCCAAGGACGCGATGCCGGAGGCGTTTTCAAATGTGCCAAGTCTCGTTTTCGTATTGAAGACGACACGTTCCGCCGCCAGCCTGGAAGTGGGAGACACGAGGACGACATTGCCCGAGGCCGTGAATTCGCCGGTCCGAATATTCCATTCGAGGTCGTCAGCAAAGATCTGGTGCCCGGCATTGGACCCCACGCCGGTCACTTCGACTTCGCGCGCAAGCCGAATGCGATCGGCGTCGATGCGCTCGAGCGTGAATTGTTTGGCATCCCACCCGGGAATCAGTTGCGCGAGAGCAGGCGATGCGCCAAGCAGCGTCAGCAGGCACGCAAATATGACGTTGGTCGAGATCCCGCGCATCAATCACGCAAGGATACCGCACCGGCCGCGATGAGCTGCGCGCGGAGCGGCCCAACGAAGAAGATGGAGCCGGCGGCAACCGCTTTAGAAGTCGCAGCAAGCGCCGCTCGCAGTGCTGCTTCAGGATTTGGCGCATGCTCCACGAGTGCGCCTGCACACGCGCGCCGTATACGATCGCGGAGATCGATCGCACTGAGCGCGCGTGACAGAGGCAGCGCGGTTGTGACGAACCGCGATGCCACCGGTGCCAGTGCCCGCGCGATCGATTCGACATCCTTGTCTTTCATGACCGCAAGCACCACCGCCACGGGCGCACTGCCGCTGTCCCGGATGTACTCAGCCAGCGCCTCTGCGCCCGCCGGGTTGTGCGCAGCGTCGATCAACACGCGCGAGCCGGACTGTAACTGCAGCCATTCGAGCCGAGCCGGCCACTCGACATCGCGTACCGCGCTGACGATGTCTGCGTGCGCCAGCCGAACACCCGACACTTCGAGCAGCTCGAGAGCTCGAATGGCGACAATCGCGTTGGCCACCTGATGACGGCCGCTCAATCCGAGCCGCATCTCGCGGTAACGACGTAGCGGTGTGTCGACACAAATCGTCGCTCGTCCGCGAACGAGCTGCACGTCCTGCGCAAGGCGCAAATCCGCCGGCACGATGGTCGCGCCGACATCGGCAGCGGCAGTTTCGATCACCTGGCGCGCCTCCGTTGGAACGTCTCCGAGAACGCACGGGACGCCGCGTTTGAGGATGCCCGCCTTCTCGAACGCAATTGATGCAACGGAGTCACCGAGATGCGTTTCGTGATCGAGAGCGATGGATGTGATTGCCGTGATCGCCGGCGTGATGATGTTGGTCGCATCGAACCGGCCGCCCAGTCCGACTTCGACCACGGCAACATCGACACCGGCGCGCCGGAAGGCCTCGAATGCGATTGCAGTGGTGGTTTCGAAGAAGGTGGGCGTCGTTCCGAGCGCGCCTTCGCGTCGCAATCGGTCGGCGACATCGAGCACATGCGCAGCCACGCTCGCGAACTCGTTCTCGGCAACTGGCATTCCGTCGATCGCGACGCGTTCCTCGATTCGGCTCAGATGCGGAGACGTGTACCGGCCGGTCCGGTGACCGGCGCTCCGGAGCCCGCGCTCCACCATCGCGCTCACGGATCCTTTTCCGTTGGTGCCGGCAATGTGAACCGAAGGAAACGCGCGATGCGGTTCGCCAAGCGCGTTGACGAGCGCCTGAATGTTGTGAAGGCCTAACTTGATCCCAAATTGCTCGAGTGCGAACAGCCGCTCGAGCACACCCGAACGCTCGGAGCGTACCGAGCGAGACTCGTCAGCCTTCACCGGGCGGCTCCGCGGCCATGGGCGCGCCAGCCACGTCGGGAGCGGGACCCCGCTCGGCGCCCATGAACTCCAGCGCCCTCGCGATGACGCCTTTGAGCTCGCGGCGATCCACAACCAGATCGAGCATGCCACGCTCCATCAGGAACTCGCTGCGCTGGAATCCGTCCGGCAGCTTCTGCCGGATTGTCTGTTCGATCACGCGTGGACCGGCGAAGCCGATGAGCGCCTTCGGCTCGGCGATATTCAAGTCGCCGAGCATGGCGAAGCTTGCAGTCACGCCGCCGGTGGTTGGATCGGTCAGCACAGAAATGTACGGCAGCGCTGCGCGATCGAGCCGCGCGAGAGCCGCGGCGACTTTCGCCATCTGCATCAGCGAGAGCGCCCCTTCCATCATGCGCGCCCCGCCGGAGCAGGAAACTATCACCACAGGCAGCCGCCGCGCGAGCGCCGTCTCGATCCCGCGCACGATCTTCTCGCCCATCACGATGCCCATGCTGCCGCCGATGAATGCGTACTCCATCGCGCCGACGACGCACTCGATACCGCCGATGCGGCCCAGCGCCATCACGATGGCGTCGAGGTGTCCGGTCGCCGCTTCCCCTGCGCTCAGCCGTTTGCTATAGGGTTTCGTGTCGGTGAAATGCAGCGGGTCGTTTGAGCGCAGATGAGCATCCAATTCGGTGAACTGCTCCTCGTCGAACATCGACCGCAGGCGCTCGAGCGCGGTCAACCGGAAGTGATGCGAACACTTGGTGCAGACGCTGAGATTCTTGGCGAGATCCTTCGTGTAGATGATCGCGTCGCACTCGGGGCACTTGACCCAGAGCCCCTCAGGGACACGGCTGGTCTTGTCAGGCGCGACGATTGGTTTGCGCGCCTTCTTGAACCACGCCATGTCGGCAGCTTAGCAGAACGAAGAACGGAACGGGCCACGGCGACGCCGAGGCACAGAGAAAACTCTCTCAAAAAGAGCTCTCGGTGTCTCTGTGCCTCTGTGGCCCGTACGGGGCGCCTTAGTTCTTCGTTCTCGGAACGTAGTAGCGCGTACCTTTGGTCATTCCTCCAACTTGCCGAACCAGATCCTCGAGCGCGTCGTCGTCGGTATCCGCGTCGAACTGCGACGTTTCGATTACGAGAAGCGGCGTCGCGGTGTAATGAAAGAAAAAATGCTGGTACGCCTCGTTGAGCTCACGTAAATACTTTGCGTCTGGTTGTGGCGTTGGGTCGCGATCGGGATCCTGCGGGCGTGCTTTCACACGCCGTAAGAGAACATCGGTAGGCGCCTGCAGATAGATCACGAGGTCGGGTGGCGCAATGTCCCGCGCGAGCAGCTCGTAGAGCCGCTGGTAAATAAACAGCTCGTTGTCGTCGAGATTGAGGTACGCGAAGATCTTGTCCTTGTCGAACAGGTAATCGCAGACCACGGTGTGTCGAAACAGGTCGGCCTGACGCATCGTCATCAGCTGCCGGTGGCGATTCAGCAGGTAGAAGAGTTGCGCCTGCAGTGCCGCGCCCGCGCGCTCGTTGTAGAAATCGGCGAGGAAGGGATTCTCGGTTTCCTCGAGCAGTGTCGTGCCTTCGATGCGGCTCGCCAGACGTTCCGCCAGTCGTGTCTTGCCGACCCCAATCGGGCCTTCGATTGCGATGTAGCGAAACGACACAACCCGGGGCGGAGTATAGAACACCGCCGTGCATTCACGGAAGTTCCTCCACGTACGTTCCTTCACGATGGTTCACGAATGTGCGGCCGCGAGCGCGATGGTTTACCGTCGTTCGGTTCACGGCGTCTTTCACCGTGGTCCTTCTGCCGAGGAAACCTGCGTGACGGAACACGCGTGAACGTCGTAAGGCACGTACGTGACGGAACGGCGTGAAGGAACCTGCGTGAACGACCGTGATATCGTTTCGGTAACGTGCGAATCGATCGGCTCGAGCTGCGACTCTGTCGACTCCCGCTCGTCAGCTTTTTCGAAACGAGCTTCGGCCGCTCGTACGATCGAACCTTCCTGTTGGTGCGAATCGAAGGCGACGGGCAGGAGGGCTGGGGTGAAGCCGTCGCCGAAGCCAACCCGTACTACAGCGCCGAGACCACGGAAACCGCGTGGCACATCATCACTGAGTTCATCGCGCCGCGCGTGGTCGGGGCCGTCTTCTCGCACCCGCGCGAGGTGTTTCCCGCGCTTCGCGCGATTCGTGGACACAACATGGCGAAAGCCGCTGTCGAAATGGCCGCGTGGGATCTGTACGCGCGCCTGCTCGGCGTTCCGCTGGCGCGCGTGCTGGGGGGCACGCGCACGCGCATTGCATCGGGCGTCTCAATCGGAATACAAGACTCGCTCGATCAGCTCGCGGCGAAAATCGAACGCGAGCTCGCGGCCGGGTATCAGCGCATCAAAATCAAAGTGAAGCCAGGCTGGGACATCGATGCGACCGCCATGGTTCGCGATCGATTCGGCTCAGTGCCGTTGATGGTCGACGCCAACGCGGCGTACACCCTCGCCGACGCCGCCCATCTGGCGCAGCTGGACGCGTTCGACTTGATGATGATCGAGCAGCCGCTCGATTATGACGATGTGAGCAATCATGCGGAGCTGCAGCACGCGATCGGCACGCCGATTTGCCTCGACGAGTCGATTCATACCGTTCGAGCCGCACGCGACGCCATTCGCATCGGCGCCTGCCGCATCATCAACATCAAGCCGGGTCGCGTCGGGGGACATTTCGAATCCATTCGTCTGCACGATCTGTGCGCGGAGCACCAGATTCCTGTGTGGCACGGCGGAATGCTCGAAACCGGCATCGGTCGCGCGCACAACATCCATCTCGCGAGTCTTCCGAATTTCTCGCTCCCCGGCGACATCGCCGCCAGCAAACGCTATTACCAGCCGGACTTGATCGAGCCCGCCATCGACATCGCCACGGACGGTACGATCGCGGTGCCGAACGGTCCCGGCATTGGAGTGACGATTGTCGGCGAACGCGTCGACGGCGCGACACTTCGCATGACGAGCCTCGATGCTGAACGTGTGACAGCCGTATGACGTTTTCGTCTTTCTCTTTCTCGACGGGTGCTGGCGCGCTCGTGTTAACGATTGCGGCCTGTGCCAGCGCTCCGACGCCCGTCGCGGTCACGCCGCAACGGCCGCGACAGTCGTTCGAAGAAAAAATGGGTTGGATTCTCCGGCTCGAGGAGGATCGCATCCTTCGCAGCGCTCCGGCCGAGGCGCCGCCGCCTCCTCCGGTTGTCGCGCCGGCGCGCGGCAGACGGACGCCGATCGCCGTTCCACCGCCTCCGCCGACGCCGGACCTCATTGCCCTTCTCACCGATGACGAGGCACGCATCCGTCGTCGTGCCGCGCTGGCCGTGGGACGCGTGCGGCTGGCTGACGGCATCGAGCCGCTCGTGAAGGTGCTGGCCAGCGACGCCGAGGCTGAAGTGCGGCAGATGGCGGCATTTGCGTTGGGGCTCATCGGCCGCGACGAGGCAGCGGATGCGCTGACGAAAGCGCTGGGGGATCCCGATCCGTTCGTGCAAGGCCGCGCCGCGGAGGCCCTCGGCCTCATCGGCCATAAAGCAGCCGCGGACGCGATCGGCGCGATGATCACGCCCCACGTGAACGCCGGAGCACTTGCCGGCATCGAGCCCGACGATCTCGGCTATCCGAAGGCGCCTCCCACGGAAGCGGTCCGCCTCGGCATGTATGCGCTCGTGCGGCTTGCATCCTATGACGCGCTCGCGTCGGCGCTGCTGGACCAATCGGGTCAGCCTCTCAGCCGATGGTGGCCCGTTGCGTACGCCTTTCAACGCGTGGCGGATCCGAAAGCATCGCGCGCGCTGCAGACATTACTGCAAGGTCAGGGGTCGATGACGCGAGCGTTTGCGGCACGCGGCCTTGGCGTCATCAAGGAGCAGCGCGCGGTCGCGCCGCTCGTCGCCGTCGTCGCGAAGATCGATGAACCCGTCGCCGTGCGCATTCAAGCCGCGCGCGCGCTCGGCGCGATTCGCGCGATGCAGGCGGCTGAGCCGCTCACGAAGGTGCTCACTGAACGGACCGTCGATCCCAATTTGCGGCTCGAGGCCGTCATCGCGCTCGGGCAGATCGGTGATCCGCATCTCGCGGACCTGTTTGTCGATCTGCTCACCGAGCGATGGCCGTCGATGCGAGCCGCGGCGATGACCGCACTGGCGCGGACCGACCCCGACACGTTCTTGAGTGCGATTTCGGGGCTCGACCCGGATCCGCAGTGGAGCGTACGGGCGGCGCTCGCATCGGCCCTCGGCACGTTGGATGCGGCCCGCGCCGAGCCGCGGTTGACGCAGATGCTGGACGACCCGGATCAACGAGTGGTGCCGTCCGTGCTCAACGCGCTCGTCGCTTCGAAGGCGCCGACCGCCGAGAAGACGTTGATTGCTCGCCTCTCTGCCGAAGATGTGGTGGTGAGGCAGGCTGCAACAAACGGGCTGGCTCGCCTGAAGTCGCGCGCGGCTGTCGGCCCGCTCGTCGAGGTCTATGAACGCGCGGACAGGGATGCGACCTACGTCGCGCGCGCGGCGATTCTCACGGCCCTTGCCGAGCTCGACCCGACAGCGGCGCGCCCGCTGCTCGACCGCGCGCTCGCCGATCACGATTGGGCTGTGCGAGTGCACGCAGCATCGCTTCTTCGAAAGGCAGATCCTGCATCCACCGCCGGTCCAGTTCGGCCCGCGCCGAATGTCGGTCCGCCCGAGCTGAACGACGTCAAGAACCTGATTGCTCCGAGCGTCTCGCCGACGGCGTACATCGACACCGACAAGGGCCTCGTGCAAGTCGAGCTCGCGGTGTTGGACGCGCCGCGAGCCGTTGCCAACTTCATCTCGCTTGCGCGGCGGAATTTTCTGGGCGGCACACCCATTCATCGCGTGGTGCCGGACTTCGTCGTTCAGGACGGCGACCCGCGCGCCGATGGCGAAGGAGGACCCGGGTACACCATCCGCGACGAGATCAATCAGCGCCCCTACTTGCGCGGCACCGTCGGCATGGCGCTCGATTGGGAAGACACGGGCGGCAGTCAGTTCTTCATCACGCATTCACCGCAACCGCACCTCGACGGGCGATATACGGTCTTCGGTCAGGTCATCGCGGGAATGGACGTTGTCGATCGTTTGCAGCAGTGGGACCAGATTCGATCGGTGCGGATTTGGGACGGGGCCAACTGGATCGGGTCTCAGTAAAGTTTCCAGTTACCAGTTTCCAGTTCAAAGTTAAGTTGTCAGTTCATGCGCAACTGATAACTACAACTTTGAACTGACAACTGGAAAACTGGAAACTTCAATAAAAAAGGGGCGACACGATGTCGCCCCTCGATCTGTTGATTGCGGCTCGGGCCTCAGCGTTTCTTCGCCTTCTTGGCCTTCTTGGCCGCCTTCTTTGCCTTCTTCGCCATTGGTCTAATCCCCCCCTTCAGGTTGGGTTGTTGCGGAAGGGTTACCGCGCCACCGCGATACATCTGCCGCCTGGCACTCCGCTCGCGCGTGCCGGCCCTTCGCGCTTTGCTGCGCGGCGGGTGCCGCGCGATTCTGCGCTCTCGAGATCCGAGAGCAGGAAGAAAAGGTGGGGCAGTTCAAAAAAACAAAAACCGCCCCTTTTTGAGACGGCCTTACTTCTTCTTTGCTTTCTTGGCCTTCTTGGCCGCCTTTTTCGCCTTCTTCGCCATTGTTCCTCCTGAAGGGGTCCGCGCTCGTGCCGTAACTGGCGACCTCGGATCACCAACACCGTGTCTCAGGCGTTCACAATCCATGGCCTGAGCCGGCCACCCTCATACCAGATGTAGATTATGGATGAGAAAAACAGGTTGTCAAGCACAAACCGACACTCGGAGTCAACTCCGCGTCGTCTCGAAACCGATTTTCGGCTCCATCATCACTGGTTCATTGAGACGTTTCGGATTGCAGCGTGAGGATCTGTAGAGCAGAGAGTGGTTCGCGATCGTCGATGGCCGATCGCCGCACAACGGACGATGCCACAGACACCGAGGCAGAGAAAGGGTTGGGAAGAGATCGCCCGCCTGTGGCTGGTCCGGTGATCGATCGCCGCCTCACGTCACGCTCGTACGAAGCTGCTGCTTCTCCGCATGCCGCTCGAGCGCGAGTTGAATGAGTCGATCCACGAGAGCGGAATAGCTGAGGCCGCTTGCCTCCCACATCTTCGCGTACATGCTGATGGTGGTGAAGCCCGGAATCGTATTGATCTCGTTGACGTAGATCGTGCCGCTCGCGCGCGCGAGGAGAAAGTCGACTCGGGACATTCCGGCGGCATCGATGGCTTTGAAGGCTTCAATCGCCAGCCGCTGGATCTCTTTGACCTGCTCGTCACTCACGTTCGCGGGAATCTCGGTGCGCGACGCGTCATCCAGATATTTCGCTTCGTAGTCGTAGAACTCGCGCGACGGAATGATCTCTCCCGGGAGCGACGCCTCCGGGTTGTCGTTCCCGAGCACAGCGCACTCGATCTCTCGCGCCTCGGGAACCGCGGCTTCGACGATGACTTTGCGATCGAACTCGAGCGCATGGTGGATCGCGGGTGGGAGCTCCGCTTCGGTGCGCACCTTCGTGATGCCCACGCTCGAGCCCAGGTTTACCGGTTTGACGAACAGCGGCAGTCCCAGGGTGCGAAGGCTTTCGAGCACCTGGTCTTGCTGCGAGTTCCACTCGCTGCGCTTGAAGCCCTTCCATGCACAGACCGGCAAGCCATGCGCCGCGAACATCACCTTCATGGCCGCCTTGTCCATTCCCACCGCCGATGCCATGACGCCTGCGCCGACGTAGGGCACATTCGCGAGCTCCAGCAGGCCCTGCACCGTACCGTCCTCACCGTAGGGACCGTGCAGTACCGGGAAGACGACGTCCAAACACAGGCCGGTGACCACGGCCTGCTCGATATCGTGAGCGGCTCCCTTCGCCGGCGGCCGCCGCTCGATCGTGAGGAGCGTATCTTCGCTCGGATGAGCGACGAGCACGGTCTCGCGCCCGGCGCGAATCGGCCGCGCGGCCTGCAGCCGCGCCTGTTCGATCACGTCGGCGGCGGAGATGGCGGTCGGCAGGCGGTCGGCGATGATCCAGCGGCCGTCCTTCTCGATGCGAATAGCGACAGGCTCGTATCGCGCGCGATCGAGATGTTTGAGCACCGACGCGGCTGAGGCAATCGACACTTCGTGCTCACCCGATCGACCGCCGTAGATGATTCCAACGCGCAGCTTCTTCACGGTAGCGATAATAGCAAGAGGCCTTCACTAGGCCTCGCTTCGCTCGGGAGGCCTGCGGTAGGCCTCGCGTCGCTCGGTGGGCAGGGGGTGGGCGTCGCGCTACGCGCGACGTAGGCCTCGGTCGCTCGGTAGAACTGCGGGCGAAGTCTCACGAACGAAGTGAGCCTACGGGCGAAGCCCGCTTACCGCGCGAAGCGCGGCCTGCGCGAAGCGCCTAATACTGTGTTCTCCTTCCAGGTCACTCACACGGACGGCGAGGCGCGAGCCGGTCGCCTGACAACCGCTCACGGCAGCATCGCGACGCCGGTCTTCATGCCGGTCGGCACGCAAGGAGCGGTCAAGGGGGTCACTGCACGCGATCTCGAAGAGATCGGCGCGTCGATCGTTCTCGGCAACACCTATCACCTGTACTTGCGACCGGGCGATGACCTGATTGCGCGGCGCGGTGGGCTCCATCGATTCATGGCCTGGTCCAGACCGATCCTGACCGACAGCGGTGGCTATCAAGTATTCAGCCTCGCGTCACGGCGAACCGTGCAGGAGCAGGGTGTTCAGTTCCGCTCGCATCTCGACGGTTCCGCGCACCTCCTTACGCCGGAGAAGGCGGTCGACATCCAGGCGCAGCTTGGATCGGATATCGCCATGGTGCTCGACGAATGTCCGGCGTTGCCGGCATCGACGGACACACTGCGTGCGAGTGTCGAGCTCACGGCACGGTGGGCGGAGCGCTGTCGCGCGCGATTCCGCGAGCTCCAGGACGGCTTGCGATCTGATGTCGAGGTTACCAACCGGCACCAGGCGCAATTTGGAATCGTCCAGGGCGGCACGTCCGAAGAGCTCCGTGCGCTCAGCGCGGCACTGACCGAACGCATCGGATTTGACGGGTATGCCGTTGGCGGCCTGAGCGTTGGCGAATCGAGCCCCGAGACGTACTCGACCGTCGAGGCCGCCACGCGATGCCTCCCATCGGATCGTCCGCGCTATCTCATGGGAGTCGGCACTCCGCTCGACATCGTCGAGGCCGTGGCGCGCGGCGTCGATATGTTCGATTGTGTGCTGCCGACGAGGAACGCGCGGAACGGCCAGCTCTTCACCAGCGAAGGGCCAGTCAACATCAAGAACGCGCAGTATGCTGAAGACGATAGACCGGCGGATCCATCGTGCGCCTGTCCGACGTGCAGGCGTTATTCACGCGCGTATTTGCGGCATCTGTTCATGGCCGGTGAAATTGCGGGAGCCACCCTTAACACGTTGCATAATCTGTACTTTTACCTTGACACCATGCGGCGGATTAGACAAAGTGTCACGTTTGGCACGTTCGAAAAGTTCCGCCTAGAGGCGCAGCGGATCTTTTCCCGCCGTTCGTCGATTCCATGACGTCGAGGATACTGAGTGAAGCCGGCTTCGTGCTGGCCATGGCCGCGCCGTCCAGCCAGGCGGGGAACCCACTCGTCCAGCTGATTCCGTTCGCGCTCGTCCTGGCGATCTTCTACTTCATCATTCTGTTGCCGATGAAGAAGAAGCAGAAGAAGGTGCAGGAGTTTTTGAGCGCGCTGAAGGTTGGCGATCGGGTAGTGACCTCCGGCGGCATCTTCGGGGCAATCACGAAGATCACGGATCAATCGGTGCAGCTGCAGATTGCGCAAAACGTGCGGGTCGACGTGGCGCGCAGCGCAATCGTGGGGTATCAAGGGCAGGACCCGGTCGTCGAAGCGTCGAACGCATAGCGCAAGATCATGGCGAAAAACCTCCGCTGGAAAGTTCTCCTCATCGTCGGCGTCATCGCACTCGCCATTTATTCGTTTTATCCGCCCGACAAGAAAGTGCGGCTTGGCCTCGATTTGAAGGGCGGCGTGCATCTCGTCCTCCGGGTGCAGACCGAGGATGCGGTTCGGCTCGAGACGCAAACGACCGCCGATCGGCTGCGCGAGCAGTTGCGCACGCAGGGAATTACCAACGCGACCGTCACGGTGGTCAGCCCGACGGAGTTTCGCGTTGAGAACATTCCGCCGGACAAGGATCCTGCGTTCCGCAACCTCCTGACGGATATCGATCCGGTGTTCAACCGGTCATCGGGGGCGGGAAGCTATACGTTCACGATGCGCCCCAATATCGCGGTGCAGCTGCGGGACGAGTCCGTCACCCAGGCGCTGCAGACGATCGAACGGCGCGTGAACGAATTAGGCGTGGCCGAACCCATCGTCGCGCGGCACACCGGGGCGGATCAGATCCTGGTGCAACTGCCAGGCGTGACGGACGTGCAGCGCGCAAAAGAGATCATCCGATCGACGGCGCTGCTCGAATTGAAGATCGTTGAACAGGGACCATTTCCCGACGAGGCTGCGGCCCGGCAGGCGTACAACAACAACCTTCCGCCGGACCTGCAAATCGTGCCCGGCACGAGCGAGGGCGCCCCGGGGGACCGCCCGGGGACGGTTTACTACGTTGTCCGTCGCGTGCCGGCGGTGACTGGCCGGGATCTGCGGACCGCGCGCCAGTCGCTCGACGAAAACGGCCGGCCGGCCGTCAGCTTTTCGATGAATAAGGAAGGCGCGGGCAAGTTCGGGGCAGTCACCCAGGCGAACATCAATCGTCAGCTGGCGATCGTGCTCGACAATCGTGTGGTCTCGGCACCGCGCATCGAAGAGCGCATCAACGACGAAGGGCGTATTCACGGTAATTTCACCAGCGAAGAGGCCGCCGATCTCGCGCTGAAGCTGCGCTCGGGCGCCCTGCCGGCAAGTCTCACGTACCTCGAGGAGCGGACGGTCGGGCCGTCGCTCGGTCAGGAGTCGATTCGCGCCGGCGTGCTCGCGTCGATTGGCGGCCTGGTCCTGGTGATGCTGTTCATGCTGTTCTACTACCGGCTCGCGGGGATCAACGCCCTTGTCTCGATTGTGGTGAATCTGTTTCTTCTACTCGGGCTCATGGCCTACATCGGCGCCACGATGACGTTGCCTGGCATTGCGGGCTTCATTCTGACCATTGGTATGGGCGTCGACTCGAACGTGCTGATTTTCGAGCGCATCAAGGAAGAGCTGCAGACCGCGAAAGGCGCGCGCCAGGCCGTCTCCGCCGGTTTCGATCGCGTGTTCCTGACGATTCTCGACACCCACGTGGCGTCGCTGATTGCCGCTGGATTTCTCTTTCAATTCGGCACCGGTCCGATTCGCGGCTTCGCGATGACGCTGACGATCGGGCTGCTGTCCAACGTTTTCACCGCCGTCTTCGTTTCGCGCACGCTGTTTGAGTTGATTTTGTCGCGACGCCGGCAGGTCGCGACCTTGAGCATCTAATGCAGATCCTCCGGAACCCGAACTACAACTTCATCCGCTGGCGGTGGCAGGCGATTGCGCTCTCTGCAATCGTGATCATGGCCGGATTCGTGATGATCGCCGCCAGAGGCCTCCCGCTGGGAATCGACTTCTCCGGCGGCACGCTGATGGTCATCAAGTTCGAGCAGAACGTGCATGAGGATGCCGTGCGCTCGGCGATCTCAGGCATTCCCGGCGACAAGGTCATTCAGCCGTACGGCGATCCGTCCGAGCGTGCGTGGCTGATCCGATTGCCGCTGGGTGGGCCCGAGCAAGGTACGAGCCTCGAACAGGGCGCTCAAGCCGTCGTCAATGCGCTGCAGCAGGCAAACGTCGGCAAGTTCGAAGTGATCAGCCAGGAAATCGTCGGACCGGTTATCGGCCGCGATCTGCAACTGAAAGGCATCTACGCGACGCTGGCATCGATTGTTGGCATTACCGCCTACATCGCGCTGCGCTTCCGGTTTGCCTTTGCCGTCGGCGCGATCGTCGCGACGTTGCATGACGTGCTCGTCACGATTGCGTTCCTGACGTTCTTCGGCTACGACCTTTCGCTGAACGTCGTTGCGGCGATTCTGACCATTACCGGTTACTCGGTCAACGACACGATTGTCATCTTCGATCGCGTGCGCGAAAACCTGCGCGGCATGCGGCGAGAGTCGCTCGAGCACGTTGTGAATCTCAGCGTCAATCAAACGCTCGGCCGGACGATCATTACCGCCGGCACGACATTTCTTGCGGTGTTCTCTCTGTTTCTATTCGGCGGCGAAGTACTGCGCGGCTTTGCCTTCACGATGCTCGTCGGCATTGTCAGCGGCACGTATTCGACGGTTTTCATCGCCGCCGCCATCGCAATCATCCTGACGGGTAAACAGGCAAAACGCCGCGGGACCACAGCCGCCAAGCCAGCCGCCGGCGGACGCAAGGCGTCGTAAACCGGCGCCGTGGATCTGCTGACCGCCGCTTTCCTTGGCGTCGTGCAGGGGCTCACCGAGTTTCTGCCGGTCTCGAGCTCGGGTCATCTCATTCTCGCGCGGGCTTTGGCTGGGATGCAGGCCGCTCCGGCCTCGCCTTCGACGTCGCTTGTCATGTCGGGACACTGCTCGCGGTGATCGCCTACTTTCACGAGGACGTCCGTGCGATGCTCATCTCCCTGATCGGCGCGCTTCGGTTGCGGCCCGGCCGAACGGAACAGCTCATTCGGCTGATTGTCGTCGGAACGGTGCCGGTCGTCATTGTCGGTCTGCTCTTTGGCGACGTGCTCGAGAGTCTTCGCGATCCGAGAATCGTCGCGATTACGCTTGCCGCCGGAGGTCTCGGCCTGCTGATCGCCGAGAGGCTCGGAACTCACAGTCGCGATGAAGACACGATCACCTACACCGAGGCCGTCGCCATCGGACTGGCACAATCAGCCGCGCTGATTCCCGGCATCTCGCGATCGGGCGCAACGCTCACGGTGGCATTGCTGTTTGGATTGAAACGTCCTGGGGCCGCTCGGTTCGTCTTTCTCCTCAGTTTGCCGGCCGTGGTCGCGGCGGCCGCCAAAGAGGCGCTCGACGTCGAGCGGATGGGCGCAACCGACCTGTCGGCGCTGGTGTTTCTGGGCGGCCTCGTGGTGTCAGCCATCGTCGGCTATCTCACCATCAAGTATTTCCTTCGCTATCTTGCGCGGCATTCGCTGACGGTGTTTGCGATCTATCGTTTCGCGCTCGCCGCGGTGACCGTTGTCTGGTTGTTCACGTGAGCTGGCTGAGGCGCACGTTCATCACCGGCTTCTTCGTGACGGTGCCGCTCTTCATCAGCGTTGCCGCCGTGGTGTGGATCTTTCGCCTCGTCGACGACGCGACGCGCCCGCTGTCGGTGCGGCTGCTCGGGTACGAAGTGCCGGGACTTGGCGTGCTGCTTACGGCCGGGATCATTCTCGTCGTGGGCGCCGCTGCCACCAACATGATCGGCAAGCGGCTGCTGCAGCGGGCCGAGTACTACTTGCTGCACGTGCCTGTCTTCAAGACCATCTACGCGCCGGTCAGGCAACTGGCCGCCGCCTTTTCTCCCGACAACGAAGCAGGTTTCAAGAAGGTGGTCATTGTCGACGATCCACGACGCGGTATGCTGCTGGGATTTTTGACGAAGGAATTCGTGCTGGATCGGGGACGTGGCCCTGAGCCGATGGTGGCGGTGTACGTGCCGACCAATCATCTTTATCTCGGCGACATCGTTCTTTACCCGCGCGATCGGGCAAGCTTTCCGAATCTTTCCGTCGAGGAAGGGATCGGGATTTTTTTGACCGGCGGCATGGCGCTGCCGAGCGACGTTCGGAGCGAAGCCGCTGAACGTGACTACATCGCTGGAGCGCTCGGCTCCGCGAAAACTGGTGAATGAGCGAAAAACAATGACTCGAATCCTCGCGATCTGTCTCTTTGTTGCGGCCGTGATGATCGCCACGGCTCCGCTTCTGGCTGCACAACCCGAGACGCGCCCCGCTGCCGTGCCCGTCGAGCACAAGCCTGGCGGCGAAGTGAACATCCACCTGCCCGACCTGAATCAAGGCGACTTCCTGGGATTCACCGGCCACCAGATTCTGCTGTCCGGGCTCGTGGTGTGCGTCCTCGGCCTGCTCTTCGGCGCCTTCACGTACGCGAACGTGCGCAGCCTGCCTGTCCACCGCTCGATGGCCGAGATCTCCGATCTGATCTACGAGACGTGTAAAGCGTATCTCGTGCAACAGGGCAAGCTTCTTCTTGTCCTCGAGTTGTTCATTGCCACGGTGATGGTCGCGTACTTTTGGCTGACTGGACTCGAGGCCTACAAAATCGTCATCGTGCTGCTCTTCAGCCTGATTGGGATCGGCGGCAGCTACGGCGTTGCGTGGTACGGCATCCGGATCAACACGCTCGCGAACTCGCGCACGGCATTCGCGAGCCTTCGCGGAAAGGCGTTCCCCGTTTGCGACATCCCGCTGCGAGCGGGCATGAGCGTGGGCATGATGCTCATTTCCGTCGAGCTGCTCTTCATGCTCGCCATTCTGCTGTTCATTCCCGGCGAGTATGCCGGCGTCTGTTTTCTCGGCTTCGCCATTGGTGAATCGCTCGGCGCGGCGGCGCTTCGCATCGCCGGCGGCATCTTCACCAAGATCGCCGACATCGGGTCGGACCTGATGAAGGTCGTTTTCAAAATCAAGGAAGACGACGCGCGCAATCCTGGCGTCATTGCCGACTGCACCGGCGACAACGCAGGCGACTCTGTCGGTCCCACCGCGGATGGTTTCGAAACCTACGGCGTGACGGGCGTTGCGTTGATCTCGTTCATCATGCTCGCCGTCACCAGCCCTGACGTGCAGGTGAAGCTCCTCGTCTGGATCTTCATGATGCGCGTGATGATGGTGCTGGCCTCTGCCGGCTCGTATCTGGTGAACAACGCGATTGCACGAGGCCGCTACGCCGCCGCGCAGAAAATGAATTTCGAGGCGCCGCTCACGTCGCTCGTGTGGCTCACGTCGATTGTCTCGGTCGTTCTCACCTACGTGCTGTCGTACCTCCTGATTCCCACGCTGGGCGGCAACGCAGCCCTCTGGTGGCAGCTGTCCACGGTCATCACCTGCGGCACGCTTGCGGGCGCGATCATTCCGGAATTCGTGAAGGTCTTCACGTCCACACACTCGTCGCACGTGCGTGAGATCGTGACGTCATCGCGCGAAGGCGGCGCGTCGCTCAACATCCTGTCGGGCTTTGTCGCCGGCAATTTCAGCAGCTACTGGCTGGGTCTCACCATCATGGGCCTGATGTCGATCGCCTTCTTCGTGTCGACGTTGGGACTCGGCGAGATGATGAAGGCTCCCGCGATCTTCGCCTTTGGACTGGTGGCCTTTGGCTTCCTCGGCATGGGTCCCGTGACGATCGCCGTCGATTCATATGGGCCGGTCACCGACAACGCACAATCGGTCTACGAGCTTTCGACGATCGAGCAGTTGCCGAATATCGAACAGGAACTGCAGCGCGATTTCGGGTTCCAGGTGAACTTTGCTGTCGCCAAGGACCTGCTGGAAGAGAACGACGGCGCCGGCAATACCTTCAAGGCCACCGCCAAGCCAGTGCTGATCGGCACGGCTGTCGTCGGTGCAACCACGATGATCTTCGCCATCATCATGGCGCTCACGCAGGGGCTGACGACTGGAATGGAGAACCTGTCGATTCTCCACTCGCCGTTTCTGCTGGGACTCATCACGGGCGGATCGATGATCTACTGGTTCACCGGCGCGTCGACACAGGCCGTGACCACCGGCGCGTATCGTGCAGTGGAGTTCATCAAGCGTAATATCCGCCTCGAAGGCTCCACGAAGGCGTCCGTCGAGGACAGCCGCAAGGTGGTTGAGATCTGCACGCAGTACGCGCAGAAGGGCATGTTCAACATTTTCCTCGCGGTGTTCTTCTCGACGCTGGCGTTCGCGTTTGCCGAGCCGTTTTTCTTCATCGGCTATCTAATTTCCATTGCGCTCTTCGGATTGTTCCAGGCCATCTTCATGGCCAACGCCGGCGGGGCGTGGGACAACGCCAAGAAGATCGTCGAGACCGAGCTCAAGATGAAGGGCACGGACCTTCACGCGGCCTCTGTGGTGGGTGACACCGTCGGCGATCCGTTCAAAGACACATCGTCGGTGGCGATGAATCCCGTGATCAAATTCACGACGCTCTTCGGCGTGCTCGCGGTGGAGCTCGGCGTCTATCTGAGCGCCGAGTATGGAGGCGTCCTCGTGCACTCGCTGGCCATCGCGTTTTTCCTGACCGGAATGACGTTTGTCTGGCGGTCCTTCTACGCGATGCGAATCGAGTCAAAGTAGGGTCCTTCTCATTCGTATCTGAAAAAAGCATGCATGGGGGTGTGACCCGGCCGTTGACCCGAGGCGATCCGGCGGGTAAAATTCGATTCTTTGTCCCGTGCGGGTCCGTCGGTTCTTTGGTGCCTTCGGATCTTCGACGCAAAGGCGCTGAAGGAAACGAAGGTGCCGAAGGACGCCCGATTGGGTCAGCCCCCGTGAGCAGTTGAAAGATCGGAGCACTTTCCGGAAAACGGTGTCTAAACCGGTACCGGTGGACTATCCACCTCTTCGTTGACACCAAATTTTTGCGGTCGATATAATCGGCGGCTTGCGCCGCTCTAGCGGACGAAGCCAGGAGGGGAATTCGTGCCACGCGACATGTTTGGCGATGTCGTCGATCCGTCAATCAAGTTCGGGAACAAATCCGGCTACACCGTCTTTCTGACGATGCTGGCCGAGACAGTGGTTGTTGCGGCACTGGTGATCGTGCCGCTGATGGCCGCCGATGTGCTACCGACGCCACCCTCGATGATGGCGTTTGTCGGCACTCCGCCACCCCCACCGCCACCACCACCGCCGCCGCCACCGCCGACGCCGGCGCAACCGAAGCCGCCCGAGGTCAATCCGGCGGCCGCGCCCATCGAGGCGCCGAAAGAAATCAAGCCTGAAACTGGCATCGAGGCCGGGTTCGAGAAAGCCATTGGCGGCGTCGAAGGCGGTATCCCGGGTGGGGTCCCTGGCGGCATTGTCGGTGGCATTCCCGAAGCTCCGCCGCCACCGCCGCCCGCGCCGACCCAGCCCGTTCGTGTCGGTGGCAACATCAAGCAGCCGACCAAGACCAAAGATGTTCGTCCCGTTTACCCGCCGATTGCGCAGTCCGCACGCGTGCAGGGAGTGGTAATCGTCGAAGCGACGATCGGCCCCGATGGAAAAGTGCGCGATGCGCGCGTGCTGCGGTCGATTCCGCTCCTCGACCAGTCCGCGCTCGAGGCGGTGAAGCAGTGGGAGTTTACGCCCACCTTGCTCAACGGCGTGCCGGTGCCGGTCATCATGACGGTCACGGTTCAGTTCACGCTTCAGTAGATGTAATGCGCCGGCGCGGAGGCCCGCGCCGGTTCGACCGACCAGGTTCGTTCCGGCAACAGCGGTTCTATTTCGTGGAGGATACCGATGGAGGGTGGTCTCGATCTTGTTGAAATGTTCCAGACGATGAGTCCAATCGCCGTGGCAATTGCGGTGATCCTGTTCATCATGTCGTTCTGGTCGGTAGGCGTCGCTATCGAGCGCATTTACACGTTTTCCCAAGCGAAGAAACAGTCCAAGATGTACGCGCCGCTTGTCGCCAAGCATCTGAAGGACGGGCGCCTGAAGGAGGCCATCGCGCTTTCTTCATCCAAGGAATACCGCTACAGCCATCTTGCCAAGGTGGTGCTCGCCGGATTGCAGGAGTATCAGTTCCAGCAGGAGAGCGGCGCGAACCTCTCGCGTGAAGATTTGCTCGACACCGTGCGGCGGTCCATTCAGCGCGCGACCGCGCTGACGTCGAACGATCTCAAGAAGGGCATCACGGGCCTCGCAACGATCGGCGCAACCGCGCCCTTCGTGGGACTGCTCGGCACGGTGGTC
>Ga0137368_10002691_pt1 | contig 19068 bp, 19 predicted proteins | sample SagtaG_13_FD_104917 | JGI IMG/M metagenome (GOLD analysis project Ga0137368, IMG submission 104917) | Vadose zone soil microbial communities from Sagehorn Ranch, Mendocino, California, USA - Sage1_L_100_16 metaG | ecosystem: Environmental > Terrestrial > Soil > Vadose zone | place: USA...
ATCCGAAATTGTTCCTGTTGAAATCCCCGGGCGAAAAGGGGAAGTGACAATCGTCGATCAAGACGAAGGTCCACGCAGGGATACCTCACTGGAAGTATTGGCAAAACTCAAACCGTCCTTCAAAACCGATGGAAAAGTGACACCTGGAAACTCATCCCCCATGAATGATGGTGGCGCGGCAGTGGTCATTGCGTCGCGTGAATATGCAGATAAGAATAACCTCAAGCCAATCGCAAAGGTTGTTGGTTACGCGCAAGCAGCCGTAGAACCGAAATACTTGTTTGCCGCACCTGCTTATGCCATTCCGAAACTACTCAAGAAAATTGGCTGGACGCTGAACGATGTTGACTTGATCGAACTCAACGAAGCCTTCGCCGCGCAAGTCCTCGCGGATGGCTATGCTCTTGCCGATCAGGGCTGGGACTGGAACAAGGTCAACGTCAATGGTGGCGCGATCGCACTGGGACATCCACTCGGAGCAAGTGGGGCGCGCGTGTTGACCACGTTGCTCTATGCCTTGAAAAATCGCGGCTTGAAGCGTGGCATCGCATCTTTATGTCTTGGTGGCGGTGAAGCGGTTGCAATGGCAGTAGAGTTGGAATGACAAAACAACCTGGTGGTCGAGTAGGCGGCGCTCTTCCGCCATATCGAGACCACCACGCAACAGGAGACTCTGAGCTAACTAGTGGTCTCGTCTGCTTGCGTCTCGACCACTGAGGTATACAAAAATGACCAAACAAGAACGTAACGAAAAGCTAGAGCTCTACGGCAAAGGCTTTGAACTGCTCATCGAAGCACTCAAAGACATCCCGCGCGAGATGTGGAAGTTCAAGCCAGAGCCGAAAGAGTGGAGCGTCCATGAAGTCCTTGTCCATTTGGCGGATTCGGAATCCAATGCGGCCCTGCGCGCTCGCAAATTAATTGTCGAGCCGGGCGGCACATTGATGGGATATGATCAGGATAAATGGACAATCGAACTGGATTATCACGATCAAAGCTACGAAGACGCGCTGGAAATTGTGAGACTTGTCCGCAAGACTACGTACGAGTTGCTCAAAAAACAACCGGATGAAGTCTTCGAGCATTCAGCAAAGCATCCCGAATATGACGAGCCTTATACATTTGAGAAATGGCTGAATATTTATTCAGCCCATATTCCAGGGCATATCGAGCAGATTCGGAACAATTATAAAATTTGGAGAGATCAACAAGGTTAACCTCGCTCTGAGCGGAGACGCCGAATGAACGTAGAGACGTCGTAGTCGAAGTGCAATTGCCATAGACACGCTTCGTCTACGGGACAGACAAACACTGTCCTTCCGCTCAGCGCGAATAAAAGGAAACTATATGACCATCAAACATATCTTCGTCGTCGGCGCAGGCACAATGGGTAACGGCATCGCACAAGTCGTAGCGACATCGGGCTATCAGGTCACATGCATGGATGTTCAACCTGCCGCGTTGGAAAAAGCCAAAGTGACCATTTCCAAATCGACGAGTAAATTACTGGAAAAAGGAACGATCAATGTGGATCAAAAAGCGGGCGCGGACAGGATTAACTTTGTTTCATCCTACGACATTCTCCCTAATGCAGATTTCGTGATCGAAGCCGCAACGGAAAACCCTGAACTGAAACTCAAAATTTTCAATCAGCTAGATGCCTCGGCCCGCAAGGATATCATTCTTGCCACAAACACATCTTCCATCTCCATTACGAAAATCGCAGCAGCCACGAAACGCCCGGATAAAGTGATTGGTATGCATTTCATGAATCCTGTTCCGCTGATGAAGTTGGTGGAAGTGATCAAAGGTCTCGCCACCAGCGATGAAACTCTGCAAACCACAAAAGATGTTTGCATGCTATTGAACAAGGCGCCGGTTGAATCGAACGACTCGCCCGGTTTTATCTCCAATCGTATCTTGTGCCCGATGATCAACGAAGCCATCTTTGCTCTGCAGGAAAATGTCGGCACAGTCGTAGATATTGATATGGTCATGAAAATGGGAATGAATCATCCCATGGGTCCGCTTGCGCTGGCAGACCTGATTGGTCTCGACGTTGTATTGTTCGTCATGGAAGTTTTGCAACGCGATCTGGGTGAAGATAAGTACCGCCCTGCTCCGCTGCTCAGAAAGATGGTGGATGCAGGATATCTGGGTAGAAAGAGCGGAAAAGGGTTTTATAAGTATTAGCGATCAGGTATTTGCCCTCAGCAAATGCTGGCAATTTCTATTGACAAATGTGGATCAAGAAAAGGCTTTCCTTCTTTGTTTTCGTGATTTTTTGGCTGGCGGCTTGCACGTCCGCAACAAGTCAAGAGACTCCTCTTCCGACACCCTTACCGACAGAAACATCAACTCCTCTCGCAGAGGAAAGCGAATTCGTAACATACCGGGATATGAAAAATGGGTTTGAGATCACTTACTCGACGGAAATTTTTACTTCTCATACGGATAACTCAAAACCCGGTCTGCTGTTACTGGTGCTAAACACTGAAAAACTTTTTCCGGGGCAGAACTTGGAAAATGTGGTGGTTAGTGTTTCTGCCGGCCCGGTTTGTAGATTTAAAGATATTTACTACGAGAACCCGGAAGAGGAGACGATCAACGATATTAAATTTTCCGTATATTCCACGCGCGATAGTGGGACATATAGCAATGTTTTCGAAACCCTTACTTATCAAACCGACCACAACGATCTTTGTTATGAAATCCATTTGAATATAAGAGAATATTCGTTAACCGCGTTTCCTGAGCTGTCCGAATATGATCCGGAAATCCTGATTATTGAATTCAAGAACTTATTAAGTACATTCAAGTTCATCGAATAAAATGAATCACTACAAACGCATCACAGTATTCTCCATCCTCATCATATACCTTTTGACCAGCTGTCGGGCAGAGCGCGCTTTAAATTTATATTTCACAGCAACAAATACGCCATTTCATGTTCCTACAATCGCTGAGACTGCTATTCCAACGCTTACAGCGACACTCGAGCCAACATTCACACCTTTTCTGACGGTGACGCCCTCTGCAACACCAACCGAAACACAAAGACCGGATATTGCTCCCGCCCTGCCTCACACAGACGTCCATTTTATTTATCACGGCGATCGGGATAAAGCCTATGTCGCTTTGACCTTTGATCTATGCCAAAAACCAGAATTGCCAGCCTGGTTCGATCAAGGCATCTATGATGTGCTTAACACGTACGACGTCCCTGCCACTTTCTTCATGGGAGGCGATTGGATGCGTACTCACGTGGATGAAACGCTCTTGCTGGCATCCAATCCCAAATTTGAACTTGGCAATCATTCCTGGAGCCACCCCGATTTACCCGGCTTGAGCGAAGAACTCATCAGCAAAGAGATCCTAAAAACACAGAATCTGCTCTATCAATTGACCGGTAGGCAAGCCAAACTTTTTCGCCTGCCTGCTGGTCTGTATGACGATCTAACCTTACGTGTGATCGCCTGGAATGGTCTTTATACGAACCAGTGGGATGTCGAAACTGGCGATCCCGATCCCACTATTTACGCGGAGCGCATGAATTGGGCTGTGCGTGAACGCGTCCAGAACGGCTCGATCATCATTATGCATGCCAATGGGCGCGGCTGGCACACAGCGGAGGCTCTTCCTGAAATGATCGAGTACCTGCAGAGTCAGGGATATAGCCTGGTCACCGTTTCCCAGCTATTGGGATTGGAACCTATTCCAAGCGATTAGCCACCCTATTACTTTACAGCGCGCACAAACCCGATAATCAAAACATTCCCATCGAGTTGTATGATCTGACCGAAGCCAGCCGCTTTCAGCAGCTTTTGTAAATCCTCAATTCCCGATTTCAATCCCTGATGCCTTGTAAAGGCAATAAATAGATGATTGAGCAGTGACCCGGTTGGGCGCATGAAGTCTGCAATCAGAAGACGTCCGCCCGGCTTAAGCACGCGGTAGATCTCAGCTATGCCGCGCACTTTTAAATCTTCTGGCAGATGATGCATCATTAGGCTGGAGGTCACCACCTCAATACTCCCATCCGGGAAGGGAAGCGCTTCGATCACGCCCACACGGAAGTCAATATCAAGTCCTTTACGCGCAGCTTTCTTTCGGGCAACCGTGATCATCTCTGGTGCAGGGTCAATGCCATAGACTTTGCCATTTTTTGCGCGCGTTTTTGCCAGTAACGTTACTTCACCGGTGCCGCAGCCTACGTCCAAGACACTATCGCTGGGTTTGATCAACGCGTTATCCACAGTCAATTTCCGTAAGAGTCGCGCATGCCCGAGAGTCGTAAGGTTTACAGCAAGATCATAATAAGGTGCCCAGCGGATCAATCTTCCTTCTGTCTGAGCGGGTTGTTCAAATGAATGAGAATGGTGTGCCACTATTTATCTCCTTGATGGCATCATTTTATATGTATGACTGACCAGAATCAATCATCAGACCGAGTAGAATGTCCATTAATGGATAAAAAAGCCAAAGTGTGCGGAAACCACGAGGTATGCCATGAGTGATAAGAACGATCGCCGCAGCCAACGCACCCGTCATTTATTGGGTGAGGCGTTGGTTGCGCTCATCAGAGAAAAAGACTACAACACGATCACGGTCAGCGATATTATCGAACGTGCCAATATAGGTCGATCCACGTTTTATGCTCATTATCGCGACAAGGATGCTTTATTTGTCGGAGAATTGGAGCGGGTGATCGAAGTTTTGAGCCACCATATCCCTAATCAGGATGAAATCCCTTTCTTTCCAAGTCTGGGATTATTCCGCCATGTGGGGGAAGAGTACGAACTCTATAAAGCTCTTCTTTGGACTCCCGGCATAGATTTGCTCATAAAGCACATGCAAAAATCCCTGAGCAATCGAATTGAACAGGGTCTGCAGAAAAGCGAGAGGAAATTCGACATCCCTCTTCCCATTCTGGCAAGTTTTATTGCTGGCAGTTTTCTCATTTTGCTCAAATGGTGGCTTGAGAATAAGATGATTTATTCTCCTGAAGAGATGGATAAGATTTTCCAGAACCTGACGATGGCAGGGATCGAAAAAAATAAAATATAAAAAGAGAAGAGCGATTTTGAAAGTCGCTCTTCTTTCCTTTGGGAAATATCACAACGTGAGCCAGATGCCCAGCTCTTTCTCTTTCGCACACTGATAAAGGGTCGGCGCAACAGCCATGTCGTCCATTGCCAGGCCAAGGTTGATCGCCAGCGTGCGCTCTTTTTCATCTGTGCGACCGGGTTTGAGTCCCGCAACCAGCTCACCGAGATCCGCGTAAGGATCCGGAGTCTGACTGAAATATCCAACCGATTTGTAGTACTGGAACTGCGCGTGATCGTCGGTGCTGATCCGGTCCATTTGGGCAAGTGCCTCGCCAGTCCAGTAAGAGTCAAAGTCGACCGCGGACCCGTAGGCGCCTGGTTGCAGCCAATCCTTTTCAATCGCTGGAGAGGGATGCTTCAAAATCGGTCCAGAGGTAACCACCAGATCCGATTCGACGACCGCTTGTTTCGGCTCTTTCACTCCGACGATCTCAAAGTCGAACCTGTCTTTCATCTCAGCAATGAATTTTTCCTGCACGTCGGGAAGAACATCATAGGCATAGACTCGCTTAATTGGAAAGAGGCAAGCCAGGGCTTCCAGGTTCGTGCGTCCCTGAACGCCACAGGCAAGGATACCTGCTGTTTCGGAATTGGGTCGAGCCAGATATTTTGCAGAGAGGGCGGAAGCTGCTCCCGTCCGCATGGCGGTGATCCATGCGCAATCCATAACCGCATAGGGAATGCCCGTTTCCACATCGTTCAGGATCATCAACCCGCTGATGTAAGGCAGACCGCGTTTGAAATTCTCCGGATAGCCGCTCACCCATTTGATGCCGGCCGACTGCATGGACGGAATGTAAGCAGGCATGGCGTGGATGAACGCATCGGGCATGGTATGAATACCTGGCTTGGGTGGCATTTCCACTTTGCCATTACCCTTTTCCAAAAACGCTTTTTCAAGCAGGTCAATAATTTCCTTCATCGACAGGTTAACTTCTTCAACGTCAGCGCGAGATAGGTAGAGAATTTTGTGTTCAGCCATGGGATACTCCTGTTGCAAAGAATAGAATGATTATACGATTTGATAGAATAGGGGATGTCACGATGAGTCATGACAATACTCACAAATGTTGAGAAAGGCTACCCTCAACATGGAAAGAAATTTCCCAGCTGTCTGAGTAAAGGACCAGGCTATTTGATTGTATAATAGCCTCAAATCCACACACCAAAATAATCGAATATCTTATCGCAGGACTTAAGAAGTATCTTCAATCAATGGAGTTTTCATGAACCGCGCTCTTCAGATATACCGGGATTACCCACGCGACTTCTGGATGATGATCGCCGTCAACTTTGTTGACCGCCTGGGTGGGTCACTGCTATTTCCGTTCTTCGCTTTATACATCACAAAGAAGTTCGATGTGGGCATGACAGAAGTTGGGGGATTATTTGCCATCTTCTTTATCTCCAGCTTCCTTGGTGCTTTCCCCGGCGGTGCATTAACGGATCGCTTTGGGCGTAAGGGCATCATCATTTTTAGCCTCATCGCCACTTCGTTTAGTACACTGTTCATGGGATTTGTCAATGAGTTCCAATTCTTTCTGATCGTGGCATTCATTTCAGGCATTTTTACCGATGTCGGCGGACCCGCCTATGAAGCGGTTTTCATGGACATGCTTCCTGAGGAGAAACGCGCCAGCGGATTCGGCATCCGCCGTGTGGCTTTCAATCTGGCGGTTGTGCTGGGTCCGGTGATCGGCGGTTTTATCGCAGCACGTTCTTATCTGGCTCTGTTTATCATCGATGCAGTGGTCAGCGGGATTGTGGCACTGATGGTTTTCTTGCTGATCCCAGAGACAAAACCTATGCTCGCAGAAGGACAAGAATCAACCCTCCAGACGTTCAAGGGTTATTTACAAGTAGTGAGGGATGGAAAATTTATGGCATTTACGTTTGTCTGTCTATTAACCTGGCTGGTTTACATGAACATGAATACCACGCTGGGGGTCTTTCTGCGAGATCAACATGGGCTCCCCGAATCAGGTTATGGATGGATCATTAGCATCAATGCGGCTATGGTCGTTCTCTTTCAATTCCCGATTACGCGACGGATCGAAAAGAAGCCGCCCATGCTCATGATGGCATTAGGAGCATTCTTCATCGCCGTCGGGCTGTTTTTATATGGTTTTGTCAGCACATTCTGGTTGTTTGCCGTTGCTATTGCAATCCTCACTGTTGGCGAAATGGTGACTGTTCCCATCGCGAACGCAGTCGTGGCAAACTTTTCTCCGGAGGAAATGCGCGGTCGCTATAATTTTGTTTATGGCAATTCATGGGGAATCTCGTTTGCTGTGGGACCCTATCTGGCAGGCCTGGTAATGGACAATTATGACCCGAACTTGCTGTGGTATGCCTGCGGAATTGTGGGAATGGTTGCTGTACTGGGATTCTTGGCACTAGACCGGGCACTTCATACAAAACCGATTTTGCTCACGCAGGAGTAAAGATCCACTTCTAGAGAATCTGTGTCACTGCTTTATGCCAAAGCCATCGCGCATCCATCCGCGCGTGGATCGCTTCCCGCGCACAAGACGCCTGTTTCCGCATCACGCAGGATCACCTGTCCCCTGCCGAAGAGAGAATGGTCAAAACCGCTGACCGAGTACACAGGATGACCCATTTTTTCCAAATCTGAAAGGACATTCGCAGGAATTCCCTCTTCGAGCGCGACACGTCCGCCAGTTTCTTCCACGTCAATACAGAAGCGCGGCAGATCCAGCGCGGATTGTGGATCGAGTCCATGATCGACTAGCGCGGAGAGGACCTGGACATGTCCCTGCGGCTGCATGAAGCCACCCATAACTCCATAGGAAGCATACAGCGATCCATCTTCACGCGTCACCATCGCCGGAATGATCGTGTGATAAGGTCGCTTGCGCGGCTCGAGCGCGTTGGGGTGATTCGGGTCCAGGCTGAAGTTATGTCCGCGATTTTGCAGGGTGAAACCAAATCCTTTCGGCACGATGCCCGTCCCAAAACCCCAGTAATTGCTGTTGATGAATGAACACGCATTTCCAAATTTATCCACAACACTGAGATATACGGTACCGGAAGAAGAAACAGGCGTGCCGTGTTTCTGGTCAATCGTGGCGCGCTTTCTGTCAATTAACTTGCATCGTTCACTTGCATATTCTTTTGACAATAATTCTTCTACAGGCACATTCGAAAACTTCGGGTCGGCGACATACCAGCGCGAGTCAGCAAAAGCGAGGCGCAAAGCTTCAATCATGAGATGCAGTCGTTCGGTCGAAAGAGAGGCAAGCGCGCTTAGGTCAAATCTCTCCAAAATGTTCAACGCGATCAGCGCAGTAATGCCCTGTCCATTGGGCGGACACTCGTAGACGCGTAAGCCGCGATAAGTGACAGAGATCGGCTCCTCCCAGGTGGAGGTGTGGGAGGCGAGGTCCTCAAGAGACATGCATCCACCCGCCTCTTTGATTACACTGACAATGGCTTCCGCGATTTCACCCTGATAAAACGCTGACACGCCTCCACGCGCAACAAGCTCAAACGTGCGCGCTAGATTTGAGTTACGGAAAATTTCTCCAGGCTTAGGTCCGCGACCGTCAATCGTTAACTCGTGTCCATTGGGTGCGGACTTCAATTGATTCTGTGCACCGCGCTGCCATGAATGAGCCGTGAGCGGAGCGACAGGGAACCCTTCGCTGGCGAGTCGGATCGCAGGCGCAAGGATTTCAGACATCGTAAGTGACCCATGCTTTTTGATGAGATCGAACCAACCCGCACACGCACCCGGAACCGTGACCGTATGCGCGTGGAATGGCGGCACGCCATGGCGGGTGGAAAATCCCTCTTTCTTCAGTCGATCGAGCGTCAACGCGGCGGGCGCGCGACCTGAGCCGTTCAACGCAGTGACTTTTTTCGTATCTGCTGAATAATAGAGCGCAAACATATCCCCACCGATTCCTGTGGAACTGGGCTCGGTCACATTGAGTACTGCACCCGCTGCGACTGCAGCATCAGCCGCGTTTCCGCCTCTTGAAAGGATTTCAAGCCCTGCCGCAGTCGCCAATGGTTGGGATGTGGCAACTATTCCATTGTGGCCGTAGACAGGAGAACGACGCGAGTTGAAAGGTAGTGTTGTCATGTAATAATTCCTACTTTAGTCGGTTGTCAAATACTTTATTCAAGTCTATTATAGACAAAATTCTTTCAACAAAGGGATTCTAATTGCATGGAAAATTCATCGCCCGAAACAGGAAAGTGGGCTCGTCGCTTCTTTACTATTTGGACGGGACAGGCGCTTTCATTATTCGGCTCGGCGCTTGTACAATTTGCATTGATCTGGTGGTTGACACAAAAGAGTGGCTCCGCAACCGTGCTCGCAATTGCGACTCTGGTTGGCATGCTGCCTCAGATTGTCATTGGTCCGTTTGCAGGTGCGCTCGTGGACCGCTGGAATCGCCGCATCATTATGATGGTTGCCGATGGAACGATTGCCACATTCTCTCTTTTGCTGGCTTATCTATTTGCAACCGGGGCAGTTCAAATCTGGCATGTCTATGCTGTTATGGCAGTTCGTGCCCTTGGAGGCGCGTTTCATTTTCCAGCGATGTCGGCATCCACGCCGCTGATGGTGCCGAAGGAACAATTAACGCGCGTCAATGGACTCAACCAAGCCTTACAAGGAGTCAATAGTTTGGTCGCGCCGCCTTTAGGAGCACTACTACTCAGCATTCTTCCGACTCAGGGGATCTTGCTGATTGATGTCGGCACAGCCTTGCTTGCCATTCTGCCGCTACTCTTTATCTCCATCCCTCAACCACAGCGACATGAGGAGTTGCAGCAACAAAAGGTGAAGCCAAGTCTCTTACACGATATTCGTGATGCCTTAATCTATATCCGCTCCACTCCAGGATTCACAGCTATTATTTTTATGGCGCTTTTCCTAAACTTTCTGCTGGTACCAACCAGCGCGCTCACACCCTTGCTTGTAACGAAACACTTTGGCAAAGGCGCCATCGAACTCGGTTTGATGGAATCATCCATAGGGATTGGGATTATTTCCGGCGGAATCTTGTTGAGTATTTGGGGAGGTTTCAAAAAGAAAATCGTTACTTCTGTAGCAGGCATTGTGGGGCTGGGAATGGGAGTGATGCTGATCGGGTTAGCACCTGCTCATATTTTTGCTCTTGCGATTGCAGGAAGTATTCTGCTTGGATTCATGATTCCGGTGGCAAACGGACCCGTGGGCGCGTTAATGCAATCCATCGTCCGCCCCGATATGCAGGGACGTGTGATGTCTTGGCTCAACAGCGGTGCCACCGCCATGGCCCCGTTGGGATTACTAATCGCAGGTCCATTTTCGGATTGGCTGGGGATACGCGTCTGGTTTTGGGCGGGAGGTATCCTCTGCGTGATGATTGCCGTCACAGCATTCTTTATCCCAATCATCATGAACGTTGAGAATTATAAGGACCCAACACAGATCCCGATTCCTGAGCAGGCGTAGTTCTCTTTCATCAGGCAAAAAGCCCGCGTCTCTTATGACGCGGGCTTGATTCTTTATACAGGAATTAATCGTGTCCTCCGCCTCTCTCACCGCCCGGATTTCCCCGATGGCATTGAGTACAAGTGGCTGTATGCAATGTTTGGGTATGGCAGGAACCACCGCCGTGATTAACGCCTCTTCCACCTTCATCTGCAATGCCCGGGTGCGGCCCGTTATATGCTGCAGACCAATTATTTGTGGTGTGGCAACCGGCGCAATCCAAGCCGAACATATCGGCATGGAATGCAGGATCATTATGACAATCCGAACACGCTGTTGACAAGCCAGAAAATTGACCCGTATATTATCTCTCCGAACACCTGTATACCATCTCTCCAGCCCATACAATAATTATTCTGATTTGATTGACGGATTTGCGGGAGGTGCCCCTGCGTAGCAGGGCAGAGGGGGCTGGGGCAAAAAAACAGAGCTGCCTCACGGCAACTCTGTCTGATTCGCAAAACTTTCGCCAAAGGCTGAGTCTTACGAGAGGGGCACCACATTGGCGGCTTGCAATCCCTTGGGGCCTTCCTCAACGGAAAACTCCACCTTCTGTTCGGCTTCCAACTTGCGGTAGCCGTCGGACTGAATAGCGGTGAAGTGAACGAACACATCCTCACCACCATCACGACCTATGAAGCCATAGCCTTTGGTGGCATTGAACCATTTCACGGTTCCAACGTAACGTTCTGACATCTTACAATTCTCCTGCTGAGATAGAAATTTATGCCCGCGCATGGCGCCGCGGCGCCACGAACCGGGCATGACGCAGGCAAGATTATCACTTCTATGAAGTGGTGTCAAGACCGCGCAGGGCACGTGTAACCTTTTTGTAAATGGACGCGTAGCGAGAAGTGAAATGGATCCATGGCGGCGACCACCTCACTTTTGGCGTTCCGCTTCGGATAATTCTGCGCAGCGCCTCTGGACCCTCAAACGGCTCCAGGGACATCAGTGAACGTCCCAGCTCGAACGTCACATGCGCATCCGAACCCACCGTTCCTGCGATATTATATTTTTCCGCGAATTGATGCGCCTGGCGGTTGAACCTCGGGAGCATGCAACGTGAGTTATACACTTCGATGGCGTCCACCTGAGGCAGGATTTCAAGCAGATCAGGCTCCTTCCAGCCGCCCTTTCGCTGTGTATCAAATGGATGCGAGACACTGATAAACGCCCCTTGATCTTTCAAACGGCGAATCGTTTCCTGCGGTGTGAGTCCTTTGGGGATCTCCTCGCTCACAAACGCCGCCAGGATCTCGCCGCGGGTCGTCATGATCTCCTCCCCAACAATGACCCGTTCCAAATCCAGGGCTTGCGCTGCCCGCGCGCCAGCAATCGTGTTGTGGTCAGTCACAACGACGCGGTCAATTCCCTTGAGGCGACAGGTAGCTACCAAGTTCGCCGGGCGTGTGAGGGAATCTTTCGAAAAAATCGTGTGGCAGTGGAATTCAACTTGAAGATAAGTCATGGGCAGATTGTAACTCTATTCTGTGATGGCTATTTAGAGGGTTTTGTTATAAAATTCAGGCAAATGGACGACGATCCTATTTATAAGAGACCGTGGTTTTATATTGCAGGCTGGCTGGTAATTTTACTGCTTGTCTATGGCTGGCAGATCCTTCGCATGGGTGGAATTCGTGCAAATTTACTGGACATTGCTTTTGACTTAGCCTGTGTTTTTCCTTTATTATTGATTTTATGGATGGCATTTTTCGCACAATTCATCCTACCCGTACGTACCTTCCGTGACCGTCAGAAAATTTTCGACCGTTTGATTACTTACCTTTTTGGAAGTCATGGTCCCGCATTGTTCATAGAAAATGGCAACATTAAGGAACATTCTGGGGAACGACTGAAAAATGGGCCAGGTGTGCTTTGGCTTGACTCAGCCAGTGCGGCGGTGACGCGTACACCTGTTGCGATCAGGCAGACCATTGGGCCGGGCGTGCATTTCATTGAACGATATGAGACTGTCGCCGGAACTGTGGATTTACATGCTCAGTTTCAACGGGTTGGGCCATCGGAAGGGGATAAACCATTTGCAGAACGCAAGGAAGATCAAGCCCAGGAGGTGTGGGATCAAGTTCAGGATCGTCGCAAGCAAGTCAGCGCATGGACGCGGGATGGCATTGAGGTTGTCCCAAATATCTCTGTCATATTCAGAGTAGCAACCGGTTTTCCACGCGAAGGTCAACCAGGTTCACGTTTTGGTTATAGAAGGGGCGTTACAAAGAGAGATAAGCAAAACGAAGAAAAGGATAAAGAGGCAATCCGCTCGGCAATTCTGGGCGAAGGAGTTAATCCTCATGCTGTTCCAGCGCGTCGGCGCGTCGCTTGGAATGAATTTCCGTCTGCCCTGGCAGTGGATGTATGGCGCGAGTACGCTGCGAAATTCACTTTGGATGAACTATTCAGGCCATCTCAATTGGTTCCCCCACCGCCTCCTCGACTTCCTCAGCCTACGGACGAAGAAATTGATCCACTTAGCCAACCGATTCTCGTCGGCGCAAACCGAGATACCATGCGGGATGGCCTTGCCAGGATGGTTCGTGAACTCAATTTAATGATGTCGAGAGCGATCGAGGCCTTGGAGGGGAAAAAGGAGGATAAATCTAAAAAAACAGTGATCGCTACGCCGTTCCAATCTGGGCCCGACGGTAAAAAAGAAGATCAGAAAAAGACTGCATTGCAAGTCATTAATGAAATGGTGAAAGCACGTTTAACCCAACCTGAAGTGGAAGTCCTTGATGATCATGGAAGGCGCGGCCAAGGCATCACGTCTAGCACTGAATACAAGTTATTGCAAAGCCGAGGTCTTGAAGTGATTAGTGTGAGCATAGGTAATCTGCGTTTTAACCCGACGATTGAGCAGACCATCATTCGCCAGTGGTCAGCCACCTGGTTGCTTAATGCTAGAGCGGAGAGAGAGCAAGTTGAAAGAGAGCGTATTATTGTTGAAACGAAAGGGCGTGACGAAGCGATCCGACAATATGCCAATTTCCTAAGTAAGGATCTAGTACAAAAAAAACCCGCGGGCCTCAAAGAGACGCTCAAAACCCTGCTGTTGCGGACGCGTACCATTATCATAAATAACCCTCAATTACGTCAACGGATGAGCGATGAACAACAGGATCTGGAAGATATTATCCGCTGGCTGGAGGGCAACGAATCATGAATATATCTGTTTCATCCCCTTTAGGAAACACGGGCGAGACCGCTCTACAAAGAGAACAGCAACTCTTTTGGGAGCTTTCGTCTCGCCTCATTGACGCGTTTCTCAACCGGATGTTCGATCTTCGACCAGCAAAGGCTGCCCGGCGCATACGGTATTTGCTGATCCTGTTTGTTTTGAGTTTGTTTCTCGTCAGTTTAAGATTCTATCCCTTAGGCTTATGGGCAAAATTTATTCAAGACATCTTTCTGTATTCATTAAATCCTGCTTATGCAGCCATTTATGTGGGCAACCCATACACAAATTTTCTTGCCTTTATCACTCAGGTATTTACCGACCCGCGCATATTTCAATACCTTCCCGTTTTCCTGGCACCCTTTTTCATTGCTCTGCAATGTGCTGCCCTCTATCTGGCTGATGTCTTTGAACTCGAACATGTCAGCGTGGCGAGAGCCTTTATTTGGAGTGTAGCCCTTTCGGGAAGCGCAGAAACCATTCGGATCAGTCAGGGAGATATTACAGAGGCAGGTCGCGAGTCGCCCACCTTTTTGATCGGAGGTCCTGGCAAGGTCATCGTTGATCTTGATTCGGTTGCCCTGTTTGAAAAATCAGACGGTACTCCACATATCATCGGGCCAACGGTAAAAGAACCACGCAGCCGAGCAACCCTGGAAGGATTTGAGCGCTTCCGCCAGGCGATAGATATCCGCGATCATTATGTGGATCTACGCGACCAAAACTCCAAGTCAGAGTCAGTCAAAAGCCGGAGCCTGGATGGGATTCCTATCGAGGCAACCGATGTACGCTTTATGTTTAGTATTTATCGGGGTGGCCAGAAATCGGGTACTGAACATCCCTATCCCTTCAGTACCAGGGCTGTTGAAGACCTGGTTTATAAAGCTACATCCAGGGTAACTCCCGGCCAAGCAAATCCATCCGCCTTCGAATTCTCATGGGTCTTTAACATGATTATGCTGATCCGCGGCAGACTTAGCGGATTCATGAGTGAACATAGATTGACTTCATACCTAGCCAGTATCGGCATTCCAGAACTTGAAAAGCTAAAACAGCGGGAAGAAATGATTGTTGAGCAGGTACAGGAATTAACGCAGTCCGAATCAGATGACGATTTTCTTTTTCCAAGGCAAAAGAAAGGCCTGCCAGAATTCCAGCCGCGTACAAAGATCAAGAATTTGTTTTCGCAATTCGCGGAGGAGTTTACCAAGAGAGCTCAGGGCAATGGCGTGGAGCTGCATTGGATTGGTGTCGGCACCTGGAAGGTTCCAACGGAAATTGTTCCCGAAACCAAGATTGTTCCTGAGGAACATCTGGAAGCATGGAAACTCAGTAGTGAGAACCTATACCGTGAAAATAGTGAAGTTTTGGAAAAGCTTGAGAAAGAAGCCATTATTCAAAAGATGATTGCCCTCATTCAAGATGTTCCGATCACAGGGTATCAAAAAGCCATAGGACCTGAAAACGAGCAAAAAAAGGCGATGAGATTTTTATTACAGGATTATCGCCAGCAACTCCTTGAGGCGGCTGAATTTTTGCGGGCCAAGGGGGAAGCAATTCCACCAAATCTTGAAGAAGCAATTACGCACATCAATAATACGTTATATCATTTCATATAAAATATATGCTATCGTTTGAAGATAATTTGATCAGGTCTAATGAAGTCAAACGGGCAATGAATATTCCATTGTCTGTCGTCGCGCTTGAGTCGACGGTGCTCACGCATGGATTGCCGCGTCCGCAGAATTTGCAGCTGGCTCGGGATATGGAACGGGCTGTCCGGGAAGAAGGTGCGACGCCCGCCACCATTGGATTTCTGGATGGTTACCTTCACGTTGGTTTGAACGATATTGAATTGGAAAGACTCGCGACCGAGCCGGATGCTTTTAAAGTGGGACCAAGGGATTTTGCGGTTTTTTCAATCTATGAAGCCAATGGCGGCACCACCGTTGCAGGCACGATGCTTGCCTGCAAGCATGCCAATCTCAAGGTCTTCGCCACAGGCGGGATTGGTGGCGTGCATCGCGAGTCAGGTTTTGATATTTCGGCAGATTTGCAGGCGCTGGCCACCATCCCAATGATCGTGGTATGCGCCGGGGCAAAAGCCATCCTCGATCTCCCTGCTACCGTCGAATATCTTGAAACGATGAGTGTACCCGTGGTTGGCTACGGCACAGATGAGTTCCCTGCTTTCTATTCGCGTGAAAGCGGACTGGACGTGACTATCAATCTTGACAATCCTCAGGATATTGTGGAGTTCGCCAAGGCACATTGGAGTGCGGGATTGCAAAGCGCGGTCCTCGTAGCGAATCCTATCCCCGTAGCGGATGCAATTCCAGCGACCGAGATGGAGCCGATCATTGAGAGGGCTTCCAAAGAGGCGAAAGAGAAAAAAGTCCACGGACAGAATTTGACTCCGTTCCTCCTGGAGAAAATCAGTGAGCTGACCAGGGGAAGATCCATGGCAGCAAATCTGTCGTTGTTGCTGAACAACGCCCGTCTGGCCGCGAAGATCGCACATGCCTTGCGCATCGCGGAAAAACGAAGACTGGCATAAATGCAAAATGGATTTACGATTTCAGAAGTGATTCTGGCAAAGCCAGCCGAAATTTACGGGGCCTGGTTGAGCAGCGAAGGCCACAGTGCGATCACGGGCAGCCCTGCAAAAGTGGATGGCAACGTGGGAGGCGAGTTCAGCGCCTGGGATGGATACATCTTCGGGAAGACTCTAGGGCTGACACCGAACCGGCGCATCGTTCAAACCTGGCGGACATCTGAATTCCCAGACGAGGCGCCTGATTCGCACCTTGAAGTTTTGCTTGAAGAGGTTGCTGAGGGGACAAAGATCACCCTCACCCATAGCGACATGCCTGAAGATCAAGTTGATTCCTATCGGCAAGGTTGGGAAGATTTCTATTTCAAGCCGATGAAAGATTATTTCAAATAACAAAAATTCGCCTCAAACCTTGACTGTTTAGAACAACTGTTCTATAATCGACCAGAGTTGTCACTTATTCGACAAAGGAGGTCGAGATGACTGCATACCGTAGAAATACCGGGGATGGACTTGTTTCTTTGTTCCGCGATCTTTTTCGCGGACGCCGCTTTAATCGAGGTGCAGCCTGGGGCATGATGATCATCGGTGCATTGCTTGCATTCGAAATCTTCAACTTCAGCACCACGCAATTCGCGCTGAGAGATGTGCTGGGCGACCTGACGTTTGCAGGAATGCGCTGGGCGAGCATCTTGGCAGTCGCATTCTGTGGCATTGACTTTGCCGGTATCGCCCGCATCTTCACCCCTGAACAAGGTGCGGATGAACCCAAGGAAGTTTATTATCTCTTTGGCGCGTGGTTTTTGGCCGCTACCTTCAATGCCATTCTTACCTGGTGGGGTGTGTCGGTAGCGATCGTCAGTCATGCCAGTGCCTCGGGTGGCGCAGTGGTCAGCGCGGTCACGATGACAAAAGTCGTCCCGATCTTTGTCGCGGCGATGATCCTGTTGATCCGGGTGTTGATCATTGGCACATTTTCCCTCGCAGGCGATCGTCTCTTTACGACTGACACGCGTCGCTCCTCATCCTACAACAATTATCCACGCCCTACGCAGGAACAGACGTATCGACCTGCTGCCTCTCAACCCATGGTTCGCCCGGCTTCCACATTGAACCGGCCGGTCCAAAGTCAGAGTGCGCAAGGCAATACAGGAACCTTCCGTCCGGCGCCCAAAACGAATACCCCTCAACAAACATCCTTCGTCCGACAGGAACCAACGTATCACAACATTCATGGCCAAAACAACACGGAACGCACAAACACAACCGACCGATCCTACGACGCGTAAATTTATAAGGAACACTTTTTACGGATTTGATCAACTAAAACACAATTTAATATCCGAACTCATTTCGAGCTCGGGTCCCTAATTTAGAATGAGGAACCCTACTACTATGCCCCGTGCTCGCTCCCAAACTCAAGACGATTGGCAAACAGCCGCGGCCTCTGAAACTGGTAGCGGCTGTTTGTCTTTTTATGCACTTCCACCGCTTGCAGCCCTTGTGATTGTAGGCTTCGTGGCGTTTGTGGCTCTCAAATCACCACTTACACCAAGAGCATTGCCAGTGAGTGATTCAACCATGCTGCTCCAGACCGCGGTGCCTCCCCTCAGCAATGTGCCGCCCAGTCAAGCGCCTGGACAACTTCCTGAAACCGGCGTGGTCACTCCTATTTGGTCCTTCGCCTCCGACAACGTGATCTCTCCCAGTGGACTCTCCCCCATCTTCACAAAGGAAGTCCAGCACTGGGGAAATGATATTATTCGATGGGCGAACGCTGCTTCCGTGGATCCAAACCTGGCGGCGACGGTCATGCAAATCGAATCCTGTGGCGATCCGCGCGCGACCTCCCGTTCTGGAGCGATGGGATTGTTCCAGGTGATGCCATTCCATTTCCATTTTGGAGAAAACCCCTATGATCCAGAAACAAACGCTCTGCGCGGTCTGAATTACCTTTCGGGTGCATTTCAGAAAGGTGGTGGAGATGCACGCCTGGCAATGGCTGGTTACAATGGCGGCGTCGGTGTGATCGCGCGCGCTGAATGGCTGTGGCCATCGGAAACAAAGCGCTATGTTCTCTATGGCGCGCCGATTTATGAAGACGCGCGTAATGGCGCCACTTCAAGTGCCATGTTAACAGAGTGGTATCAGAAATATGGAGTTAGTCTGTGCAGGCAAGCCGCGCAACGATTGGGAATACCCTGAATTACTTGCTGTTTTTATAGAGTGGCAACCAAATCGCAAAGGTTGTCCCTTTGCCCTCTTGTGAGTTAACTTCGATCCTGCCCCCGTGACGTTCGACAATCCAATTTGCAATGGAGAGACCCAGGCCAAAGCCTGTGGTCTCTCTGCGCGTACGGGATTTCTCGGCGCGATAGAAGCGCTCGAAGATGTGAGGTAGATCTTCAGCCGGGATGCCCGGCCCCGTATCCCGGCAAATGATGCGCGCCTGTTCCCCGATTTTTTCCAAGCTTAGGAACACGTCCCCGCCCTGAGGTGTATATTGGATCGCGTTCGCAACCAGATTGATAAACACCTGTTTGAGACGGTCACGGTCGCCACTCACATAGACTTGATCGATTTCATTGAGACGGACGTGCACCTTGCTCCCTGCAAGAATACTCATTTCCTGAAAGACTTCGGTGATGAGGAGATCCAATTCGACGCGTTTCATGTTGAGCGCCAGCTTGCCTGATTCAGCCTG
>Ga0137368_10002711_pt1 | contig 18981 bp, 17 predicted proteins | sample SagtaG_13_FD_104917 | JGI IMG/M metagenome (GOLD analysis project Ga0137368, IMG submission 104917) | Vadose zone soil microbial communities from Sagehorn Ranch, Mendocino, California, USA - Sage1_L_100_16 metaG | ecosystem: Environmental > Terrestrial > Soil > Vadose zone | place: USA...
CGAACTTTCAGGCGCAAGCGACGAATTACTGGCCATCCGCTCCACCGCGCCTCGAGCGTTACACACTCAAAGCCTTGTCTGACAAGGTGCGCATTCCAGTCGTTCAAGTATCTGTTCCGGTGGCCGAGCGTCTGGTCGCGTCGACAGGAAAGTCGCTCCTCGCGCTTGCGCGCACGGCGGAAACGAGGGGCGGCGTGACTCCAGTGCCGCTCACAACGGTCGCGTCGTTGAAGACCAGCGTTGCGCATCAGACGATTCCCGATCGCTCGATCGTCGCCATGATTGAGGGTGCGGATGCCCAGCTCAAAAACGAGTACGTGCTCGTGAGCGGACACCTGGATCACGACGGCGCCGACGGTCCTCGCGTTTACAACGGAGCCGACGATAACGGGTCGGGGACCGTCGGTCTGCTCGAGATCGCGGAGGCGTATGCGCTGGCGATGAAGGCCGGCCAGCGGCCGAAGCGTTCCGTGATTTTCGCCGCGTGGAACTCCGAAGAGCGCGGACTGCTCGGCGCCTGGGCCTACGCCGAAGATCCCGTGGTCCCGCTCGACCGCATTGTTGCCGTGCTCAACATGGACATGATTGGCAGGAACGAAGAAGTGCCGGTCGGCGGTGGCGCCAGGTTCCGCGGGCTCGACCTGCAAACGGCTGAATCGAATGCGACCGCCACGAACATCATCGGCACGGTGCGGAGCCCGGATCTGCGAGCGGTGGTGGAGAAGGCGAACCAGGGCATTGGACTCGATCTGAAGTTCCGCTACGACAACAACGTGTCAAATCTGATGCGCCGCAGCGATCAATGGCCGTTCATCCAGAAAGGTGTGCCCGGCATTTGGGTGCACACGGGACTTCATCCCGACTACCACACGATTTACGACCGTCCGGAGAAGGTCAACTACGCAAAGATGCAGAAGATCGCGCGCATGGTGTATCAGGCGAGCTGGGATCTGGCGAACGCGGGGTCGCGGCCGAAACTCCTGCCGCCGAGCGCCGCGAAACCGGCCACGGAATCACAGAAACGCTGAAACAGCCGCCACGGAAACACGGAAACACTGAAAGGGAAGCCACGGAAGCACGGAAACACGGAATACACTACTCGCCTCCCCGCGCCTTGCGAACCCAGGCGACGATTTGCTCCGGTAACGTGTCGCGCGTCGTCCGCGTGACGGTCCAGATCTCGACGTTACGCCGCCGTTTTACCTCATCGATGAAGCCGCCCCCGCGCAGCGCGACGGTAGCGACCAGAGGCCGCGCGCTCTGAACGAGGCGGCTGGTCGCGTCGACGAACGTCTGGGACAAGCATTCCATCCTGCCGATTTCGTCAATCAGGTAGATCGCAGACGGTTGGCCGCGCTCTTCCAGAGTGGCGGCGAATCGATCAATCGTCGCGACGTCGACGCCGTACTTGCTGACGCGCGGGGGCGGGAGATCGACGTGAGCCATGATCGCCTCGTCACCATCGAACGTGACGAGGCGGAATCCGCGCCGCTCGCGACCCGCACGGATTTCCTCGGTGTAGAAGCCGACTAGATCGAAACCGGCAAGCTCGCGCGCGACAGCACGCACGACCGTTGTCTTGCCGACTCCGGGTTGTCCCGTCAGAAGCAGCGCCACGGCTCGAGCCGAACGACAATTCCAAGACCTGGAATTCTCATGTGATCAGCCTTTGTTGGGCTGTGGCTATAATCCGCCTCGCCTCATGGTCGGCAGCAGCCTGAATCATTACGATCACTAGCGTCGGCGGTGGGGCTTGGATCTACTCGTTTGACACGCGCAGCTACAAGCGCATCGCAGATGGCACCGCCGCCGTCTGGACGGCAAACGGCCGTCAGCTCATATATGCCTACCGCGGCGGGTTAATGCTTGCGGATCTCGACTCCGGCGCGACGCACGAATTGCTCGCGATTCCGGGCGAAAACCTTGGTTCCCCACGCCTCTCCGGCGACAATACGCAGCTTTTCTTCGTGCGAAACACGAATACGGCGTCGCCAGACATGTAGTGGCCGGGCTTTTAGCCCCGCCGTCATGGGCAATCACGACGCGCCCCGTCTGGCAGCCTTTCGCATGACGAACACGTTCCGATCGTCCACGCGGCGATAGTCCAGCGAGTCCATCACCGTCCGCACGATGTGAATCCCGAGCCCGCCGATGGGCCGATCCACGGCGGGCGTGTCGAGGTCGACCGCCGGCGCGTCCAGCGGATTGTACGCACGGCCGTCGTCTTCCACTTCGACGATGACATCGTCACCCTCCAGCATCAATCGGGTCACGATTTCGTGTTCGCGCGCGTCGCCATACGCGTACGAGATGACGTTGGTGATCACTTCATCCAGTGCGAGGTTGACGCAGAGGACGACGTCGGGCGAGATGGCGTGCGCGGCCGCGAATTCTTCGACGAGTCGACTGATGCGCGCGATTTCAGCGAGCTGGTTGCGCAGCGGAATTGTGACCGCGGCGTTCACACGTACAAACGACGGAGCATTGCGGCGGCGCTCTCGTCCAATCGATCGGCGCGCCGGACGTCTTCGAATCGCGCGAGGAGATCGTCGGCGCGCAAGCGTTGCTTTTCGGCGCCGCGAAAATCGTGGATGACACGTCCGCGATGCATCATCACGAGGCGATCGCCGAGGCTGGCGGCTTGCGACATCGAGTGGGTGACCATCAGCGCGGTGAGGCGATCTCGCGCGATGGTTTCTTCACTGAGGCGCACGACGAGGTCGGCGCCCTTCGGATCGAGCGCTGCGGTGTGCTCGTCGAGGAGCAGAATCTTCGGCCGCAGCCACGACGCCATGAGCAGCGTCAGCGCCTGTCGCTGCCCGCCCGATAACGTGCCGATGGGTTGGTCGAGCCGGTCCTGCAGTGTCATTCCCAGTTTGCCGACCCGATCTCGGAGCTCATCGCGGAGCCGTCGCTTCAGGGCCCAACCGAACCGACGCGGACGCCCGCGGCGGGCCGCGAGCGCCAGGTTCTGCGCAATCGACATCGTCGGCGCCGTGCCGCTGAACGGATTTTGAAACACGCGCCCGATCATCCTCGCCCGCTTGTGCTCGGGCCAGCGTGTGATGTCGGTGCCATCCAGGAGAATCGAGCCGGAGTCCAGCGGAAATGTGCCGGCCACCGCGTTGAGGAGCGTCGACTTGCCCGATCCGTTGGTGCCGATCACGATGACGAACGAGCCTTCGTCGATCTGCAAGTCGACGCCTCGCAGGGCGCGGACTTCGTCGGCCGTGCCGGGGCCGAACGTCTTTCGTATTCCGGAGATCTGCAGCATCGGCCCCGTCATGCCATCTCCGCCGCGGCATCCTGCCGCCGATCGCGCGCGCGGCGCGATCGCGCCGTCGTTCGTGCCAACAGTTGTGGCAACACGAGAGCGGCGAAGACGAAGGCAGCCGTGATCAACTTGAGATCGTTCGGATTGAGACCCCCGCGCAGCGCGATGGCGACGAGCAGTCGGAAAAGCACGGAACCCATGACGGCACCGACGATCAGGAACCCGATCTGCCGCGTCCTGACGAGGCTCTCGCCGATGATGATGCTCGCGAGTCCCCACACGACCATCCCGATGCCCATCTGCACATCGGCAAAGCCCTGATACTGCGCGAGCAGCGCACCAGCAAGGGCGACCAGACCGTTGGACAGCGCAAGTCCGAGCACGATCATGTTCTCGACGTTCACTCCGAGTGCGCGAATCATCTGCTGGTTGTCGCCAGCGGCCTGCATTGCCGTGCCGAGGTCAGTGCGAAAGAACGCGTACAGGACCAGGGCGACGGCGGTGACCACGAGCAGCGCACAGACGAGAGCGGACAGATCGCGGGTGCTCACATCCCAACGGAACAGATTGACGCTCGCCGTCCGGAGTACGGCAATGCCCGCGCGCTCCGCGTCGCTCGCGAGCGTCTGCTCGGAGAGGAGTGGAACGTTGCTTTTGCCCATCACCCGCAGGTTGATCGAGTAGAGCGCCGTCATCATCAGAATGCCGGACAAAAGCCTGTTGATGTGAAACCGCGTGTGGATCACTCCAGTCAACGATCCCGCCGCCGCTCCGGCTGCTGCTGCCAAACCCGTGGCAACGACCGGATTGACGTGTTTGACGAGCAGCACGGCGGCAATCGCGGCGCCGAGCGTAATGGAACCGTCAGCAGTGATATCCGGAAACTCGAAGATGCGAAAACTGATGAACACACCAAGCGCGAGCAGCGCCAGAATCAGTCCAATCGTGAGCGCGCCGATCAGCAGGAGCATTCGTTAGGTCTCCTCGACGGGCTCTGATGTCCACGCTCCGATCGGCCCGATCCAGCAGGCGCCCCGGATGAAGGCGCTCTCGCCGGCGCCAAGCGCTTCCCGATCGTCGTTGAGGAGGTGGAGCACTCCGAGAACGCTTTCGCTTTCGAAGAGCGAGGTCACTGTTTCTTTCAGCGGAACCAATCCTTTCTTGAAGGGGCGGAATGGAAACGCAGCCGCATGGAAATGTCCGGCGAGCTCGCCGCCGAGGGGCCGTAGCTGCGGATGACCAGCCGCCACATCCGCGCGCGCGACGACGCCCGCCACGAGTGCAAGCGTGTGCGCGAAGCTCCGCTCTGCCGTGAACGTGAGCCGGTTTCGAATCGACGGATGCGCGAAGAAGTCGCCGTCCGAGGCCGGACGAACAGGGGATTGTCTCAGCGCTGCGCCGACCAGACCGACGGCCTCCGCGACGATGGCCACGCCCGCGGCGTCGCCACCGGCGATGTCGAGACAGCTCCGGGCGAGATCGGTGAGGCCGATCGATCCGCCTCCTGCGCCCGCGTCGAACCGCGTGAGAACCGCCAGCGGCCCTTCGCATGCCAGTGCGTGCAGCACGCGCGGTCGTGGCGCGTGCGATCCCGACGCCACCAGGTAGTCCGGCACGTTCGTGCCGTCGGCCGGCTGATACACGGCCGCGCCGCTGATCGCGAGCAACTCGCCGAACCGTTCGCGGCAGTCGTCCAGTGATTCGCCGAATGCGCCGACGCCGAGCGCGAAGAGCGAATCGGGGCACGAAAGCGCGATGACGTCCGCATCGCGCACGGCCCGCGCGCCGAAGTTCGTCGCGTTACCGATCGCGCGGCACGTGAGCGTCGCGCCGGCAGCGAGATCGAACGTCTCGAAGCGGACGCCCTCGCGATCGACGACGCGCCCTTCGAGTCGGTGTCCAGCGCCGCCAGGTGCTTGGTCGTCAGGAGCGATCAGCATCGCGGAGACGTGCACCACCTCGAGGACGAGCCGCACCGGTCGTGAGGGACGCGAGACGGCGAGCGATCCGTTGATGCGCGAGAGCTGCTTGTAATACTTCATCAGCACGCCAACGCCGGCCGAACTGATGAACGTTGCGCGGGACAGATCAACGACGACGTGATGATGTCCGTTGCGGATCGTCTCCGCCAGGGCGTTGTCGAGGTGATCGGCCCAGTACCCGTCGAGACGGCCGGCGATTGCCACCTCGATCGCATGCTCGGTCGGCGTGAGTGTGATGTCCATGATCAGCGGCCGAGCGCGCGCTGGTGCACGCCGGTGTCGTCGACAATAGTGCTGGCGCGTGAGAGCAAGTCGGCCGGTACGCGCCAGCGATCCTTGAGTTGCTCGGTCACGCGCGTGTTGATGACGATGCGGCGTGGCACTTCGTCTTGAACATCGCGAATCGGAATCGCGGCCGGATCGGCGCCTCTGAGCACGTTTGCGGCGAGGGCGCCAAGGAGCCGGCCGACGGCATGGAAGTCGAGTCCGACGTCCAGCAGGCTGCCGCGATCGGCCTTTCCGGGCGTGATCGTGATCACGGGTATCCGATTGCGTCGCGCCGTCGCGATGGCCGTGTCGATGCCAGCCATCATCGTGTTGTCGCCGCCCACCCAGAGGACCTGGGCGCCGCGCGAGACAAGCGAGTTGATGGCTTCGCCGATTGCCGATCCGTTGTCGACGTTTGCCTCGAGGAGCGTGAGCCCGAGCGCGCGACACGCCTCGCGTGCGTTTTTCGTGAACGCCTCCGAATTCGACTCCGCCGGGTTCCAGGCGACTCCAATGGTCGTGAGTTCCGGATACAACTGGCGGGCGAGCTCGAACGTCTCGTTGACCGGCAGGAACGTGCTCTGCCCGGTCAAATGTTTCGGATGCCTGGCTGGATGGGCGCGATCCAGGCCGATCCCGGCGCTGAACGGATCGGCGACCACGCCGAAGACGTGCGGCGTGCGGCCCGCGGTGTTCGTGTTGGCCACCGCCTGCATCGACGGGGTGCTGATCGTGACAACGAGGTCATAATCGCCGGTCGTGACTTGCCGCGCGATGGCGACGCCCGTGGCCATATCGCCGAAGGCGTTGTACCGATCGATGCGGATCGTCTGGCCGTCAACGAAGCCCTGTTCGCGCAGGCCGTCGAGGAGTCCCTGCACGCCATCGTCGAGGAGCGTGGAGGAGGCGTGCTGTAGCACGGCGATTCGCGGCGCGGCGGCGGCGCCCGCGGTCCGATGTCCGAGATCCGAAACGAGCAGGACCGCGGATGCCGCGACGATGAGCGTGAATCCGAGCGCCAGGCGACGTACGGCGGAGAGAGACGCCACGCAAACCTCCGAACCACGGGGACCGGTCGTCAAAGCGAGCGGCGGTCTCCCGACACACGCCGTTTACACCTGCGAATTCCTGCCGTGAAAAAGCGGCCGGATTATATCGCGTCAGCTAAACTTGACGTGTACCATGACACGTCGATCTCGTTTGAGCGCCCTCATCCCGGCGCTCGTCATCAGTGCGACCTTCGTCGCGGCAGCCAGCGACTGGCCTGAATGGCGCGGCCCCACGCGCGATGGCCACTCTTCGGAGACCTCGCTACCATCGAGCTGGTCTCCGAAAGGCGAGAATCTCGCCTGGCGCGTTCCGATTGGCAGCCGCTCTTCGCCCGTGGTGTTTCGCAACCATGTCTATCTGTTGCAGCCATACGGCGATCTGGCCAACACGCAGGAGCGGCTCGTCGCGCTCGATGCCGATTCCGGGAAGCTCCTGTGGGAGCGACGCTTCAGCATCTATCTGAGCGACGTCCCGCAGCATCGCGCCGGGTGGGCATCCCCGTCCGTCGATCCCGAAACGGGCAACGTGTATGTGATGACCGTCGGCGCACAGGTCTTCTGTGTCTCGTCCGAGGGCAAGATTCTCTGGGATCGATCGCTGCCCGAAGAGTACGGCGCCGTGACGACCCATGGCGGCCGGACGACCTCGCCGATCATCGAGGGCGACAAAGTCATCCTCAACGCGCTCATTCTCGCGTGGGGCGATCTCAATCGCACGAACAACCGCGTCTTCGCGTTTGACAAGCGGACCGGCCAGACCATCTGGGTGAGCTCGCCGCAGACGCGGCACTACGACACCAATCAATCTCCGCCGATCGTCGCCGATATCGACGGCATGAAGACCGTGATCATCGGCGGCACGGACGGCGCATATCACGCGATCAAGCTGAATACCGGCGAACCTGTCTGGCACATCGACGTGTCGAAGCGCGCCATTCTCAACGGCGCGTTGTATCGCGACGGTGTCGCCTACATCACGCACGGCGAGGAGAACATCGGCACGACCGAGATGGGGATGATCGCCGCGCTCGACGCGCGGCGAAGCGGCGAGCTCAAGGAGGATGCGTATCGCTGGAAGACGCTCGGCTTCCTGCCGTCGTTTGCCTCGCCCGTGATGGACCAAGAGCGTCTGTACACGGTCGACAACAGCGCCATCGTTGCTGCATTCGATTTGAAAACCGGGGCGCGCCTGTGGGAGCGCGGGCTCGGAACGCTGCAGAAGGGATCGCCGGTGCTCGCCGACGGCAAGCTCTACGTCGGCACCGAGAACGGCAAGTTCTACATCTTGAAGCCGTCGGCGAAAGACGTTCAAGTACTCGACGAGGATCTGTTGGGCACGGCCGAATCGCCGGAAGCGATCATCGGGTCGCCGATCGTGGCGGACGGCCGCGTGTACGTGACGTCGCTCGAGGCAACATATGCAATCGGCAAGCGAACAGCGAAGGCGCGGAAGGAATCGGGCACTGCAGGCACTCTAGGCACTCCAGGCACTGCAGGCACTCCAGGCACTCCAGGCACTCCGGCATTTGTTCAAGTATTCCCCTACGAATCGCTGCTCGCGCCCCGCGCGACGCAGTCGTTGCACGTCAGAACGTACGATGCGAAAGGCAACCTTGTCCGCGAAGAGGGCGCAAGCGCTGTGACGTGGACGCTCGATCAACTGGCGGGCGCCGTCAAACCGGATGGAACGTATGCAGCGCCTGCCGACGGATCGTCTGCCGGTTACGTGAAGGCAACCGTCGGCGGCGTTGCGGGACAAGCACGCGTTCGCGTAATCGCGCCGTTGCCCTGGTCGTTTGACTTTGAGAAGCCCGCGTCGGAAGCGGCGCCGGCCTGGTGGGCGGGCGCGCCCGGCAAGGTGTTTCAGCGCACCATCGAAGGCGCAGGCAACGTGCTCATGCGGCCGCGCGACGATACCGTTGGCCGCCGAGCCAAGATTCTGATGGGTCCGCCGACGCTGGCGAACTATACGATCGAAGGCGATGTGCGTGGCCGTGAGCAGCGCCGGCAGCGTGGCGATACCGGCCTCATCAACCAGCGATATGCGCTTGTGTTGTTTGGCAACGGACAGAAGCTGGAGCTCCAGCCGTGGCAGGCGGCAGATGAGATGACGGTCCGCGTTCCCTTTAAATGGGATCCCGATCGCTGGTACCGCATGAAGCTTCGGGTCGATCAGCAGTCCGACGGCATCACGCGCGTGCGCGGAAAAGTGTGGCCTGCGAGCGAGCCTGAGCCGGCCGCGTGGACCGTTGAAAAACTCGACAAGATCGGACATCGGATGGGAAGCCCGGGTCTGTATGCAGACGGCATCTCGGATGTGTACTTCGATAATCTGAAGGTGTATCCGAACCAGGGGGCCGAGAGTCGATCGCCGATCGCCGACTCCCGATCGCCCAAAGCCGAGCGCCGACCATGAAACAACTCCTTGCACTTATCGTCGTTGTCCTTCTGACCGCCGTTGCCTCGGCCGACTGGCCCATGTGGGGCGGAACGCCGTCTCGAAACATGGTGTCCTCGATGAAGGGACTGCCGACCGAGTGGGACGTCAAGTCGGGCAAGAACGTCAAATGGGTTGCCGAGCTTGGATCGCAGTCGTACGGCAATCCGTCGGTGGGTGACGGCGTAGTCCTCATCGGCACGAACAACGAAGGGCTCCGCGATCCGAAGCAGCCGGGCGATCGTGGCGTGGTGATGGCGTTTCGTGAAGCCGACGGCGAGTTCCTGTGGCAAGCGACATTCGAAAAGCTCTCGTCCGGCCGCGCGAACGACTGGCCGTATCAGGGCGTCGCGTCGTCCGCGCTCATCGAAAACGGCATTGCGTATTTCACGTCGAATCGCGGCCAGGTGGTCGCCGTGGACGTGCAGGGCTTCCACGACAACGAGAACGACGGCCCCTTCAAGGACGAGAAGCTCACCGGGCCGCACGACCCCGACGTGATCTGGATGTTCGACATGATGGAGGAGGTCGGCTCCTTTCCGCATAACATGTCGAACTCGTCTCCCGTGTCGTTTCAGAACCTGATTTTCGTGAGCACATCCAACGGACAGGACGAGAGCCACGTCAACATTCCTTCACCGCGCGCGCCCGCCATCATCGCCATCGACAAGACGACGGGGAAGCTGGTGTGGGAAGACAACTCAGTGGAAGACCGCATTCTTCATGGGCAGTGGTCGACGCCTGCTGTCGGCGACGTCGCCGGCGTCATGCAGGTCGTGCACGCGCAGGGCGACGGCTGGGTTCGCGGGTACGAAGCGCTCACGGGCAAGAAGCTCTGGGAATTCGATACCAATCCCAAGGCGTCGGTCTGGCCCAAGACACGCAACGAAGTGATCGCCACGCCCGTCATTTACGAGAACGTCGTCTACATCGCTAACGGACAGGATCCCGAGCACGGGGAAGGCGTCGGCCATGCGTACGCCATCGACGCGACCAAACGCGGCGACATCACCGAGAGCGGCAGGATCTGGCACTACGACAAGATTCGGCGCTCGATCTCGACGGCGGCCATCAAGGACGGTCTGATCTACCTGGCGGATTTCAGCGGTTTCCTGCATTGTCTCGATTTGAAAACCGGCAAGCCGTACTGGACGCACGACATGCTCGCGGCCGTCTGGGGATCGCCCATCATCATCGACGACAAGGTCTATCTCGGCGACGAAGACGGCGACGTCGTCGTCCTCGAGCACGGCAAGACGTTGAAGGTGATTTCCGAGCAGAACATGGGCAGCTCGGTGTATGCGACGCCCGTGCCCGCGGACGGCAAGCTGTTCGTGATGAACCGCAATCAGCTCTGGGCGCTCGAACAGGGCGCGACGCTGCGACGCTCGACCGTGAAGTGAACCGCCGGGGCTTTCTTACTTCGCTTCTGGCGACTCTCGCGCTGCCGGTTGCCGTGCGCGCTCAACGCGCGGGCCCGGCGGCGGCTCCCGCCGATCGGTGGCCGCAGTTTCGCGGAACGCCATCGCTCACAGGTTTGTCTTCGTCGAGCGTACCTGCCACGCTCAAACGCGCATGGATTTGGGAAGGCGGCGAGTCCATCGATTCATCGCCCGCCATTGTCGATGGTGTCGTCTTCGTCGGTACGGGCACGGGTGAGCTCGTCGCGCTCGCGCTCGCTGACGGCGCACTGAAGTGGCGATACAAAGCCGGTGAGTCAATCGGCGAATCGTCCCCCGCCGTCGCGGGGGGACGCGCCTTCATCGGCGATCTCGAAGGGACGGTGCACGCCGTCGACGGTCAAACGGGCAAAGGCCTCTGGACGTTCAAGACCCGGTCTGAAATCAAGTCCTCGCCAATCGTTGCCGGTGAGATGGTGCTCATCGGCTCGTACGACGGCGGCCTTTATGCGCTGGACGCGTCCGATGGAAAAGAGCGCTGGACTCTCAAGACCGAAAACTACGTGCACGGAACGCCGTCGCTCGTCGAGGGCGTCGCGTACTTCGCCGGATGCGATGAGAAGTTTCACGCGGTACGCGTGCGAGACGGCCGTGAGCTGTTTGCCGCGTCTGCCACCGCGTACACCGGCGCGTCGGTCGCCATTGCCGGCGATGCCGCGTACTTCGGCACCTTCGACAACCAGGTGATCGGCTTCGATCTCAAAAAGCGCCGCGTGGTGTGGCGGTATGAGCATCCCGATCGAAAATTTCCGTTCTACTCATCCGCCGCGCTCACGGAACGGTCGGTTGTCGTGGGCGGCCGCGATCGCATGCTCCACGCGCTCGACCCTGCGACTGGAAAGGCGCGCTGGACGTACATGACGCGCGCGCGCATCGATTCGTCGCCGGCCGTCGCCGGCGATCGGGTGTTCGTCGGCTCGAGTGACGGCCGCTTCTACATGCTCGATCTCGCGAGCGGAAAAGTCCTGTCGGAGTACGAGGACGGGAGCGCTCTTACCTCATCGCCCGCCATCGCTTCGGGACGCGTCGCAATCGCGTCCACAGGAGGAAGGGTGATCTGCTTCGCATGATATGTGGCGAGGTGGCGGACATCTCACATACATCGACACATCACGACATCGCGGGATTACATCGCCACATCACGAAATCATCAAATCGCCACATGTCTCAGCGGAACTCCACCGTCACCACCGGCTCGTTGATCTTGATGCCTTTGACGTCCTTGAGCAGCGGCTTGATGTCCGCAATGGAAGCCGTCGGCGACATCTTGCTCTGCAGCTGGGCGAGCTTGGCCTGATCCTGCAGCAGACTCGTCATTTCGATCTCGAGCAGCGTGATGCGTGAGCCGGTTACATAATCCGCATTCGTCTTGACGATCTTGCCGTCGACCTCGAGATCGATTGCGACCTTGAAGCCCTGAAAGATCGCCGTCATCATCTGCATCATCGCTGGATCGACCGTTTCGGGTTTCACGGTCACAGGAGGCGTCTTCGTGCCGCTCATGGCCTTCTCGTCGAAAGTGACGGTCAACACCGAGCTGCCGCCCTGCCGCGCCAGTTTGAAGGTGACAGGACTCGGTTTACCCGAGCCGGGTGCGGCTGACGGGTTGGGGACGTCCTGACTGACGCTGACCTGATTGATGTCGTCGAACGCGTAGATCCCTTTTACGCCCTCGAAACCATTCTGGCTGATGGGCGTTGCAGACACGAAGCGCACGCCCTTGCCCATTCTGTCGACCGCGCGCTCCAGCGACGCGGCGTCGAACGGATTGCTCTGTTTCATCTGCATCTGCCCTTGCGGGTCGATGCCCGACATGAGGGATTTGACGGCGGCCGTGTTCATCATCATCGTCTGCTCGATCGTTCCGCTGCCATCGAGCTTCACTTTGATCAACGTGCTGGCGTTGATGCACGCAGCCAGCGAAATCGTGCCGACAAGTAGGATTGCAAAGCGAATCAGGCGCATGGAGTTCTCCTAAGATGTCCGGGACTCTGCGGGGAGCGCTCTGCATCATACCTATACTTGGCGGGTATGTCAGAAAGATCTCGCCGGCACGCGCTCGTGACAGGTGCATCCTCGGGCATCGGCCTCGCGTTTGCCCGGCAACTCGCATCCCGTGGATACGACCTTGTCGTCACCGCCCGGCGCCGCGATCGGCTGGAAACTCTGGCGGAGGAACTGAGGCAAACACACCGCGTGAACGCGCATGTGCTGGTCGACGATCTGTCCGACGCCGGAGCGCCCGAGCGGCTCGCTCGCGCGATCGCCGAAGCAGGCATCGCCGTCGACATCCTGATCAACAACGCCGGCTACGGCGTGCCCGGCCGATACGTGAGTACCAGCTGGGAGCAACAGCGCGCGTTTCTGCAGGTCATGGTGGTCGCCGTTTCCGAACTGACCCATCGTCTGCTGCCGGGAATGATCGAGCGCCAATGGGGGCGGGTCGTGAACGTCGCTTCGGTCGCCGGCCTTCTCCCGGGCGTGGCCGGACACACACTCTATGCGGCGTCGAAGGCGTACATGATTGCGTTTTCAGAGTCTCTGGCGCTCGAAACCGCAGAACATGGCGTGCACGTCACCGCCTCCTGTCCTGGCTTCACCCTCAGCGAGTTTCACGATGTGACAGGCACGCGCCATCAAGTGAACCAGATGCCCGGCTTCATGTGGCTCGATGCCGACCGCGTCGCGCGCGAATCCTACGACGCGGTGATGGCGGGCAAGGTCGTCTATGTTCCAGGTCGTGTCTATCGATCGCTGACGACCATCGCGCGACTGCTGCCGCGGCGGGTTGTGACGAAGGTCATGACTCGGAACGCAGGGAAGTTCCGTCGCGTCTAACGTCAGGTATCAGGTATCAAGTATCAGGTATCAGGACACATGCCGAGTGATCTCCGATACGCCATTCGCTGGTTGCGACGCAGCCCTGGGTTCGCTGCGATCGCGATTCTTTCGCTCGGTCTCGGCATCGGCGTCAACACCGCGATGTTCTCGCTCGTCGATGCCGTCTTGCTTCGGCCGCTTCCAGTGGCTCACCCTGAAACGCTCGTCGATGTCTTTACCAGCAGCCCCGACGGCGACGAATACGCCACCTGTTCGTATCCCGATTTCCTGGATCTGAAAGCGCACAACACGGTGTTCGCCGACATGCTCGGCTACAGTCCCATGTTCGCGCACATCCGCGCCGCGTTTTGCGGATGGTGATGAAGCAGGGCCTCACGCTCGCTGCCATTGCCGCGGGCATCGGCCTGGTTCTGGCGGCGATTGCTGCGCGATTTCTAAGCGGCGTGATTTTCGGCATTGGCGCCGCCGACCCCGTCGCCTGGGGCGCTGCGTTCGTCGCGTTGCTTCTGGCTGCGACACTCGCCAACTACATTCCGGCGCGTCGGGCGATGAGCGTCGATCCGGTCACGGCTCTCCGCGTCGACTGAACTCCGTAACTCCGCCGGCAACCTTCGAGGCGCCCGATTCGTCTGAATAGTTACGTGGCGCGCTATACCGTCGTACGGTATAACGTTAGACGGACGAGCCCTATCGATGCCCGATTATCCGCGGCGGCGCCTGCCGCAGCACCAGTTGCCGCTGACCGTGCCGGTATTCCAGATCTTGCTCTCGCTGAGCGACCAGGACCTGCACGGCTACGCGATCATTCAGGACATCCGTGAGCGGACGCAGGGAGAAGTCGAGCTCACGGCAAGCACGCTCTACGCGGCGATCAAGCGGCTGCTCGACAACCATTTGATCGACGAGCTCGATTGGCGGCCTACCCGCGGAGAAGACCCGCGCCGCCGGTATTACCGAATCACGAGGGCCGGGCTGGAGGTCGCGCGTCTCGAGACGGCGCGCCTGCAGCGCGCGCTGAAAACGGCCCGTGAGAAGAAGCTCACGCCGAAACGAGCATGAGCACCCTGTATCGCGCGGCGTTGAACCTGCTGCCTCGACCAGTGCGCGAGCGGCACGGCGAGCAGATGATGGCCGTCTTCGACGACCTCGTGCGCGATGCGCGCCGCCGCCGCGGCAATCGCGGTGCTGCGCGACTCGTACTCTGGGAATTTGCCGCTCTCTTGCGTTTCGCGTGGTGCGAATACCGAGGCGCGCCGCCACCGCGCCGCATCGACGAGAGATGGCTCTCGTGGTCCGTTGAACCCGATCGGAGAACGGCTGTGCTGTCTTCACTGATTCAGGACATCCGCGGTGCCGTGCGCATGTTGCGTCACGCCCCTGGCTTCGCGATGGTCTGCGTCGCCACCATGGCGCTGGCAATCGGCGCGAACAGCGCCATTTTCAGCGTCGTCAATGGTGTGATGCTGAAGGAACTGCCTTATCGAGAGGCCAACCGGATCGTCGTTCTCGGCCACATGTCGAGGGACCGCAGCGACCCTGACGGCCTGGGCAGTACGACCCCAGGCAACTATTACGACTGGCAAGCGAGCGCGTTGGGCTTCCAGTCGATGGCGGCGTTTGCGTACACGGGACGCGTCATCGCTTGGAGCGGTAATGCCGAGCGCGTGCTCGGTGTGCTCAGTGCCGGCAGCATCTTCGAGGTGCTGGGCCGAGGCGCTGCACAGGGTCGCGTGTTCACCGCCGCGGACGACGGGCCTGGCGCGGCGGCTGTGGTGGTGCTGAGCAGCGGCCTTGCGCATCGAATTTTCGGCGAGCGGCCGGCCGTGGGAGAGACGATTGGCCTCGATGGAATCCCGTTCATCGTCATTGGGGTCATGCCGCGCGATTTTGCATTTCCCGATTACGACGCGCAGTACTGGATCCCTGCACGATTCGATGCTGCGTTCCGCGGCAATCGCGATCAGTACTTCCTTCAGGCAGTCGCGCGGCTGAATTCGGGCGTGACCATCGATCAGGCGCACGCAGTTGAACGCCGTGATGGACGCCATTCGGACCAAGTACCCGCAGTACACGCAGAACGCAATCGCCGGTGTCGTCCCGATGAAGGATCTGCTCGTGAACGGTGTCAGAACGCGGCTGCTCACGCTGATGGGCGCGGTCGTCTGCATCCTCCTCATCGCGTGCGCCAATCTCGGCAACCTCCTGCTGGCGCGTGCGTCGACGCGTCGCCGCGAAGTGGCGGTGCGCCAGGCGCTCGGCGCCCGGCCGATGCGCCTGGTCCGGCAGATGCTCACCGAGAGTGTGTTTCTCTCGACGATTGGAGGGCTTGCAGGCCTTGCGCTTGGCTACGTTCTGCTCGATGTGCTTGTGGCGTCGCTGCCGCAAAACCTGCCGCGCGCGAACGAAATTCGTCTCGACATGGCGGTCGTCGCGTTCACTGCCGCGGTTTCCGTAGCCGCGGGGCTCGCCTTTGGCTTTTTTCCGGCCGTTCAGTTGACCTCACGTTCGCTGATGGAAGCCGTTCGTGAAGGAACACGAGGCAGCGGACCGACTGGGTGGATACGCACGTCCCTGGTGGTGGCGGAGTTGGCGCTGGCGCTCATGCTGCTCGCGGGCGCGGGCTTGCTCGTGAGGAGCTTTGCGAAGCTGCTCGAAGTCAATCCCGGCTTTCGTGCCGAGCAGCTACTCACGTTCAGAATCGGTGTGCCGTCCGATGTGTACAAAGGTGACCAGCGCGTGCGTTTCTTCGAAGACGTGCTGGCGCGATTCGAGCGCCTCCCGGGCGTGCAAGCCGCGACGATGACGAGCTATCTGCCCGTGAGCGGCTACGGCACGGGCGCGTGGTCCAACATCATCGACCAGCCACTGCCGCCGGAGAAGACGCCGCCGAGCGTGGCGTATCGCGTCATCGCCCCCAACTATTTTCAGACGATGGGTATTGCGCGCCGGCGCGGACGGCTGCTGAACGATCGGGATTACGGCGCTGGACGAAGTGCGGTCGTTCTGAGCGAAGCGGCCGCGAGACGCTTCTTCCCGGACCAGGATCCGATCGGCAAGCATGTTTACCTGGGTGCGCCAGACAACCGCCTGTTTCCGGACGCCGAGATCGTCGGAATCGTGGCCGACGTCGCGCAGCTCTCGGTGGCAAATCCCGGAGCAGAGGCCGTATACGGGACACACCGGCTGATGCCGTTCTGGAGCACGTTCTCGTTCGCTGTAAGAACGACCGCGGATCCGGAGAGCCTCACCTCCGCGATTCGTGCGCAAGTGGGTCAAGTCGATCCTGCAGTGCCGATATTTGCCGTTCGCACGATGGACGATGTCGTGGCGTTGTCGCGAGCGCCTGCGCGATCGTCGATGATGCTCGTGACGCTTTTCGCTGTGCTCGCAGTGGTCCTGGCGGTGATCGGAGTCTTCGGGGTGCTGTCGTACACCATCAGCCAGCGAACGCGAGAACTGGGGATCCGATTGGCGTTAGGAGCCAGTGCGCGCAATCTCGAGCTGCTCGTCCTCGCAAAGGGCATGCTGCCGGTGATCGGAGGCGTGCTGCTGGGCCTTGCCGGCGCGTTCGCCCTCACGCAATTCATGGAAAGCCTGTTGTTTGGCGTGACGCCGCAGGACCCAATCACGTTTGCGAGCGTGGCCATACTGCTCACGTTCGTGGCGGCGCTGGCCAGCTATCTTCCCGCCCGCCGGGCGACTCGTGTCGATCCGGTCGCCGTGCTTCGCGAATCGTAGACGGCGGTGCAGCAGTGCGCCTGCGTGCTGCTATGATCGGTGCCGCCATGAGGTTGTCTGATATTCGGTCGCGCAGTTTAGTTGCAGCCCTTCTGGCGGCGCTGCTCACGGTCGTTGTCGCCGCGCAGCAGATGCAGCCCACGCCCAACCGGCGTCAAGGCGAAGGTGATGGACCATACGATCGACTGGTGATCCGCGGTGCCACGGTCATCGACGGCACCGGCGCGGCGCCGCGCGGCCCGATGGACATCGTGATCGCGCAGGATCGAATTGCTCAAGTGGCCAGCGTCGGCTTTCCCAAGCTCCCGATCAACGAGCGGAACCGGCCAGCCAAGGGCACCAAAGAAATCGACGGAACGGGCATGTACGTGATGCCGGGCTTCGTCGACATGCACGTGCACTGCGGCGGCGCGCAGGCCAACGATCCGGAGTATGTGTTCAAGCTGTGGCTCGCTCACGGCGTGACCACCGTGCGTGGGGTGCCGTGTGGCGGCATGGATTGGACGCTTCAGCAGCGCGAGCTCTCCGCGAAAGATCAGATCGTTGCGCCGCGTGTTTTCGCCTACTTTCATCCGTTCACCGGCGAGGGCTGGGACGCGAGCAAACCTCGCAACGCCGAAACCGCACGCGAGTGGGTGCGCTTTGCGGCAAAGCGGGGCATCGACGGACTGAAACTCGGCCTCGAAAACGAAGACCCCGAGGTGATGGCGGCGCTGCTCGACGAGGCGAAGAAATTCGGCCTCGGATCGACGGCGCACCTGGATCAAAAGATTGTCGTGCGTACGACCGCGCGTGACGCATCACGCCTCGGCCTCGGGACACTCACGCATTTCTACGGGCTGTTCGAATCGCTGTTGAAAGACTCGAGCATCCAGGCATATCCGCCCGATCAGAACTCCAGCGACGAGCAAATGCGCTTCGGACAGGTGGCGCGGCTCTGGGACAAGATCTATCCGCGCGGCAGCGACCAGTGGAACGCGTTGATCAAAGAGTGGGTCGATCGCCGCTTCATTCTCGATCCGACGTTCACTATTTACTCCGCAAGCCGCGATGTCATGCGGATGCGCAACGCCGACTGGCACGACAAGTACACACTGCCGTCGCTCTGGGATTTCTATACGCCCAATCGGCAGGCGCACGGATCGTACTGGTTCGACTGGACTACCGAAGACGAGATCGCGTGGCGCAACTTCTACCACGTGTGGATGGCGTTCGTGAACGACTACAAGAACGCGGGCGGACGCGTGACCACGGGCTCGGATTCCGGATTCATTTATCAGACGTACGGATTTGGCTACATCAACGAATTCGAGATGCTGCAGGAGGCCGGGTTTCATCCGCTCGAGGTCATCCGCTCGGCGACCCTTTACGGCGCGGAAGGTCTGCACGAGCCCAAGGGCAAGCCGATCGACTTCGGCATCATCCGGCCGGGCCTCAAGGCGGATCTCGTGCTGATCAAAGAGAACCCGCTGCAGAATTTCAAGGTCCTCTACGGCACCGGCACGATTCGCATCAACGACGCGACGAATAAACCAGAGCGCGTCGGCGGCATCGACTTCGTCGTCAAGGACGGGATCGTCTACGACGCCAAAAAGCTCCTGGCCGACGTCGCCGCCAAAGTGCAGACTGCCAAAACACAACGCCGGCCGACGACATCGCAGCCTCAGCGATAGCGATCACGCTTCCGACCCGGCGCTTCGCACGTGGCACTCGGCACGTGGCACTGGGGCACGTGGCACTCGGCAATTAGCACGTGGCACTCGGCACGTGGCACCCGGCACGTAGCACTCGGCACGTAGCACTCAGCACCCGGCACGTGGCACTAGTACTACTTTGTCACTTTCTCAGTTCGACTTCTTTGAGCTTCAGCATCCATTTGAGATAGTGCGGCTGCGTCATGAAAAAGTGGGCGGTCAACACCTCTTGGATGACG
>Ga0137368_10002717_pt1 | contig 18968 bp, 10 predicted proteins | sample SagtaG_13_FD_104917 | JGI IMG/M metagenome (GOLD analysis project Ga0137368, IMG submission 104917) | Vadose zone soil microbial communities from Sagehorn Ranch, Mendocino, California, USA - Sage1_L_100_16 metaG | ecosystem: Environmental > Terrestrial > Soil > Vadose zone | place: USA...
CAGTGTCGTCAACCTCCGGCGACTACCTCAACGAGGCGACTGCGGCAGCAACCGGCTTCACCGTAGCGCCGACCGGGCCTACCGCGCAGATCACCGTTACCGCAGCGGGTGGTAGCGACCTTGCGATCACGAAGGCGGACGCGCCCGACCCGGTCGCGCTGGGCGGGAGCCTCACGTACACCCTGACGGTGACGAACAACGGTCCCGACCCCTCGACGGACTCGACCGTGACGGACACCCTTCCGCCCGGAGTTACCTTCGTCTCCGCCACGCCGAGCCAGGGAGCATGCTCGGAGGCGGCAGGCACGGTCACCTGCACGCTTGGGCCGCTGGCTCTGGGAGCCTCGGCGACGACCCAGATCGTGGTCACGGTCGAGGCCACCGCCCTCAGCCCGCTGAGCGATACCGCCACGGTCACGGGCGTGGAGACGGATCCGCTGGCGGCCAACAATTCCGCCACGGCCGAGACGACGATCTCGCTCCCAACAGCACTCGACCACTTCAAGTGCTACAAGACCAGGCAGGTAGGGCCGAAGTTCGATCGGCGGCAGGTCGTCCTCACCGACCAGTTCAACACGGAGCGGGTCAACGTCGTCAGGCCGGAGGCCTTCTGCAACCCGGCCGACAAGGACGGCTCGGGCATCAACGACCCGAGCGCCCATCTCGCCTGTTACAAGATCGGTGATGTCCGCGGGGACGAATTCCCCAAGTTCAAGAAGGAACGCGTGGAAGTGACCGACCAGTTCGGGACGCACACCTTGCTCTTGAAGAAGATCCGATCGCTGTGCCTGCCCTCCTCGAAGGCTCCGCTCGGAGAGGTTCCGGGCTCTCCGCCTACGGGTCTCGACCACTTCAAGTGCTACAAGACCAGGCAGGTAGGGACGAAGTTCGATCCGCGGCAGGTCGTCCTCACCGACCAGTTCAACACGGAGCGAGTCAACGTCGTCAGGCCGGAAGCCTTCTGCACGCCGGTGGACAAGGACGGCTCGGGCATCAACGACCCGAGCGCCCATCTGGCTTGCTACAAAATCCGAGACGTCAGGGGCGACGAGTTCCCCAAGTTCGAGCGGCGGCGCGTTGAGGTGGGCGACCAGTTCGGGACGCACACCTTGCTCTTGAAGAAGACGAGGACGCTCTGCCTCCCTTCGTCGAAGACCGTTCTTTAACAGCTTCCAATGGCTGGAGCGCCGCTCGCTGGCGGCGCTCCAGCCTGGGCCTGCTGCTGCCTGGAGATTCGTGCGCGTGACCTTGACAACGGCATCGATGATGGCTCGGTCTTCGAGCGAGGCGAGTCGATGAGTCACGTCTGCGGACGCGTCGTCAACGTCGGCACGCGCCTGGGCCCGGACACTGCAGCTCCGGCGTCTGGTGCGGGCTTTTGGGAGCTGCTGTTCACGCCGAGTCCGGCGCTATCCGGTGGAGATCCCCGATTCGTACTACTCCACTTCAACAACATGGCGCTGCCGGCGGGCTCGCGCCTCGAGGTCGACCTCCGTTACGGGACAGACACGTTCACGGGCGCTTCCGGCGCCGACGCTTGGACTCGACCGATCGACCCGAAGCCGGGGCCGATTCGGATTCGCTACTTCGGCCCAGGACCGGCCGGAGGCGCAACGCTCGCCGAGTACGGAAGCGGCGAGCCGACACAGACAGGGACGCCCGGCGACCCGTACGGCAGCCTGACCGACGCTGACCTATTCCTTCATACCGACCCGTACGTCGAGCCGACCTACGAGACGCGCCTCAAGTGCGGGACCTTCGACTGGCAGAACATCGCCTGCTCCGCGCCCGGTTCGGTCGAGCAGCAGGCGGCAAAAGCAGTCTGCTGCTTCGTCCACGTCCACCGCCATCCGACCGGCCTCGTCGTCAGCACCTGTAGCGCGACGTTGATCGATAACAATCTCGTGCTGACCGCGGCGCATTGCGCTACCGAGCCCGATGACTTGGAGGTGCGCTCGGGTTCGGTCGTGTTCGGATACGAGACGACCTGTCCCGGCGGGCATCCCGGCGGCTACGCGCCGGACTTCTTCAAGGTGACCAAAATCGTTCGCCGCGGCAGCGCCGACTGGCTGATCGTCGAAATCGAGACGCCGCCTGGCGGCACCGGCATCGTGCCTGCCGTTCTGCGCTCGAGCGGCGTAGTCGTCGGCGAGACGGTGATCGCGATTCACCACCCGCACGGCGCGGTCAAGAAGTTCCAGAAGGGGATTCAGTCGACGGCCGGAGTCTGGCCGGTCGCCGGCTTCGACTACGCCGGGGGCAGCTCCGGCTCGCCGCTCTTCGATGGAACGGGACGCGTTGTGGGTGGGGCGCTCTCATCGGGCCCGCTGCCGCCGGCGTACGACCAGTGCCACGTCGGCTACACGGCCGCGACGACGATCCTCCAAGAGCTCGCCAACCCGCCGGCACCGCCGGCGCCGTTCGACGTCATGCTGGTGATGGACCGCTCCGGCTCGATGGCCGGGCCGGGACTCGTCCCCGGCCGCACGAAGATGAACGAGGCGCGCGACGCAGCGTCACTATTCGTCCAGCTGTTGCGCAAGAACGCCGGCAACCGAATCGGCCTCGTCTCATTCAGCACTGCCGCGGCCACTCCCCCCGACTCTGCGCTCGGCAACGTCACGCAGGGCAAAAAGGTCCAGCTCGTAGGAGCAAACAGCCCCTACACAGGTGGCGTCGTCGGCGCGCTGGTACCGGCCGGTGCGACGAGCATCGGCGACGGCCTCTCGGTCGCCACGGGGGCTCTCGCTCCGGGAACCAACCAGCGCGCGATCCTGTTGATGACCGACGGCCTCCAGAACACGCCGCCGATGATCGAAACGGTTGAGGGCGCTCTTGGCGCGATTCGCCTGATCGCGATCGGCTTCGGCAGCGAGAGCGACCTCAACAGCGCGCTGCTGAGCCGGGTCGCGAGCAGACACAACGGTGTTTACACGCGCGCCAACGATGGGCTCGAGCTGAAGAAGTTCTTTTCGATCGCCTTCGGCAACATCTTCGAGAGCGGCGCTCTGTCGGATCCCGAGCTCTACCTCCGCAGGGGTGAAGAAGAGACGAAGGAGACGCCGTTCGCCGTCTGCGAGGAGGAGCGCATCACAGCTGTCGTCGGCTGGGACAACCCCTCCCAATCGCTCGAGGTCGACCTGCGCACGCCCGCGGGCGCGCTCATCAACGCGGCGACAGCCGGCGTCGAGAGCGACCGTGGGGAGACGTGGCAGTTCTTGCGCGTGCCGCTGCCTCTGAACGGTGAACGCGCCGGCGCCTGGCACTGGCGGGTGCGGCGTGACGGCGGTGGCGGCGAGCTCCTGCCGCCGGAGGAGACGGTGCGGCTGTTCGTGACCGTCATCCCACTCGGTGGCCCGCGCTTTGAGCCGCTGTCACAGCCAGAGCGCGTGTACACGGGCGACCCGATCAGGCCACTGGTCGCGCTGCGTTACGCAAATGGCTCGGCGCCCCATGCCGACGTGGAGCTCGAGATCGAAGCACCGGACGCGGCGGTCGGGCAGCTGATCGCCGATGCCGGACTGGCCGAGCCCGAGGCGGGCGACGACCCGGCCTCTGCTTTCCATGCCACTCTGAAGCAGGTTGGCGGCGGTCAGGCGTACACGCTGGCGACGAGACAGGAGACCGCCGAGCTGTTCGACGACGGCGAGCACTATGACGTCGGCATGGAGCCCGACGGAATCTACGGCAACCTGCTCACCGAATTGACGCGCTTCGAGGGCACGTACCGCTTCCACGCGCGGGCCCGGCTCGACGAGCCTTGCCCCGCTGAGCGCGAGACGCGGTGGGCAATCCACGTCGAGTTCGGCATCGACCAAGAACGGACGACTGTCTCCGTCAGTGACAGGGACCGCGGGCCAGACGGTCGCCGCGGCACGGTCACGATTACCCCGCGTGACCGCTATGGCAGCCCGCTCGGGCCGGGTCGTGGGGATCAAATCCCGGTGTCCGGGACGCCGGGAACGGCGACCGGAACCGTCGTTGACAACGGCGACGGCAGCTACAGCGTCTCGACGACGTGGGACCCTGAGGTGACTGACGAGCCGTCCGTCGTCGTTTTGCAGCCTGAGCGGCTCCCGGTCGTGCTCGCCCCTGGCGGGGGCACCGGACGGAGAGCACGGTGCCCGCGCTGGCTCTGGGCGCTCCTGTTCCTTCTGGCCTTGCTATTGCTGATTGCCGTAATCGTCATCGTCTGGCTCGTGAGCTAAGTCGCGCCGCGCATTGACGCGGGTAGCTTCTTGCAGCGCCCGGTTGTCATCGCCAATCCTCGCTAACGGCTCAATTTCGCGCCGCGAATGTTCCGCGGAAATTGGAGGTTGATGTCGGTGCTCAAAGGAAAGTCCGCATTGGCCCTCGGTCTGCGGAGCACCGCCTCCCACTACGGATACGGCGCTCGCGCCGAGGCTCCGTGTCACTTGTCACCAGCGACGGCTTTAGAAAGGCCGCAAATTGCGTAAAAAGCGGTTGTCGAACCCCTTACAAGGTTTTAGGCCCAAGTCTAGACTCGCTGGGTTCGCCGCAGTCGGACGGAAGGAGGGGTCTTGAAAAGGCTTCCTGTCATCGTCGCCAGCGTTTCTGCTTTGGCATTCGCGTCCGTGGCCGTCGCCCACACATTTTTTGCGACACCATCACTCACGATTCATAAGGCGCCGGTGGGTGCTACCTCGCCTGGTGCGACAGTGGTCGTCTACGGCAAGATTCTGTCCGGTCGTAGCTTCTGCAGGGCGAACCGTGTCGTCCGCCTCTTCCGCGTGCGCCCGGGCCCTAATCGACTCCTGGCGAGCGATATAACCGACAGCGAGGGCGAGTACATCTTCATCCGCCACCCGCGCCGAGATCAGAGGGTCTATACGCGGATTCGCGCGCGTAGCTCCACCAGTTACGGGCATTCCCATAACTGCGCAGCCGATAGGTCGAGGAACCGGTTCATCAACGTGACCGGCAGCTAACGGACTCTCGATCGGCGCTTCAAACTCGGCGTGCCTCAAGCCGCTGAGAGAGGGGTGACCCCGGAGCTTTTGCAGACGGTTGACGGGCGGAGGAAGTTCATCCTGACCGGGCGTCTTCCTCGGGGTGCGCGGAAGTTCACGCAGGAAAGCGTTCTATTCCTCTTGGCGTTAGGGCTCCTCAACGCCTCGAATTACGTCTTCCATATCGCCGTCAGTCGTCTGCTCGGCCCTTCCGAGTATGGCGCCCTGGCCGCCTTGCTCGCGATCGTCATGGTTCTCTCGGTGCCGTTTGGCGTAATCCAGACCGTCGTCGCGAAGCAGACGGCGACGCTCCGAGCGGCGGGTCGGCATGGGGAGATTGGCGGCCTTTCGGCAGGGACGCTCAAGGGGCTTGTTCCTGTCGCGTGGGCTTCGGCACTTGTCGCGCTTGCCCTCGCGCCCCTTTTCGCAGCGTTCCTCCATATTGGCTTCGGTACGGCGACGCTGCTGGCCCCTTATGTCCTTGTCTCCATTCTGGCCAGCGTTCCGTTGGGAGTGCTCCAGGGGGAGCTTCGATTCGTCCCTCTCGCCGGTCTCGCGCTTGCCGGGGTCGCCGTTCGGCTCGGCTCGGGGATCGCTCTCGTATGGGCGGGCGTCGGGGTTACCGGCGCCATGCTCGGCACTGTCGCGGCTCAGGCAGCGACGTTCGCCCTCGGTGTCAGGTTACTGAGGATGACGCGAGATGCGTGGCGTGCGACGCGGAGAACCGTCGGACATCTGCGGGGCACATTTGCTGCGACCTTTCTCGCGCTCAGCAGCTTCTGGCTCGTCGCCGAGTTGGATATCGCTCTCGCTCGCCACTTTCTCGCCGAGGAGAACGCTGGCTACTACTCGAGCGCCGGGCTCGTCGCGCGCGCTCTCCTCTTCTTGCCGGCGGCGGTGTCGATCGTCGCCTTCCCGCGCTTCGTCGACGCTCGGGCGAGCGGCACGGAGGCCGCTCGCTGGCTGAAGATCAGCTTCGCAGCGGTCGGCGGGCTCGTGCTCCTCGCGTTACCCATTCTGGTTCTCTTGCGCCGGTTCGTCGTAACGATCGCCTTCGGAGACGAGTATCTCCCCGCCACGTCGCTGCTGCCGGTGCTCGCTGTCGCGATGAGCCTTCTTGCGCTCGTGAACCTCCTTGTCTACTTCCACGTGGCGATGGGGTCACGGGCCCATTACTTCGTCTTGGCCGCAGCGGGCTTCGAGACCGTGCTGATCGCGCTCTTCCACGGAAGCGCCCAGGAGATCGCCGTCATCGTCGCCGCTGTCAGCGGTGCACTCGTCCTCCTCGAGCTTCACGCGGCTGCCGCGCTCTGTCGCTACTCGCCCACAACCCGCCGGCTTGCGGACGAGAGCCTGCCGCTGAGCGGCGACCCGACCGTCGAGCTCTCGCTCGTCCTTCCATGTCACAACGCGGCAGTTGGCCTCAATCGGATGCTAAAGAGGCTCGTTGCCGAGCTCGACGATGTGGGCTCATACGAGGTCATCGTCGTTTCCGACGGCAGCACCGATGAGACGGTCAAGGTCGCTGGCGAGTTCCCAGGCGACGGCGTTCGCGTTCTCCAATATGCCGAGCGGACGGGAAAGGGTCACGCTCTTCGCGTGGGGCTGTCCGAGGCCCACGGCCGCTACATCGCCTTCATCGACGCCGATGGCGACATCGGCTCGGATGCGATCCGCCCCTTCCTCGCCCTCATGCGTTTGTACGAGCCTGACATCGTCCTCGGCTCCAAGCGCCATCCGCTTTCAGACGTGTACTACCCCCCGATGAGGCGGCTCCTCAGCTGGACATATCACAAGATCGCCCGCCTCCTCTTCCGCGTCAACGTCCGCGACACGCAGACAGGCCTGAAGCTCATCCGACGTGAAGTTCTCGCCAGCGTTCTCCCGCGCATGCTCGAGAAACGCTATGCCTTCGATCTCGAGCTGCTCGTGGTTGCGCGGCGCCTCGGTTTCAAGAGGGTCTTGGAAGCGCCCGTGCGTATCGACTACCAGTTCAGCAGCCAGGTGAATCTCGGGGCCGCCTACCGGATTCTTGTCGACACTCTGGCTATCTTCTATCGCCGCTACATCTTGAACACGTACGCTCCGGATGAGCGGCCTGCCGGAGCGCCGGCAATCTCTCCAGCCGAGTCTCCTGCGCCCACTCTGGTCGCGCCCGCTCGGAACGGCCAGTTTATTTCCAACGGCCGTGGCGGCAAGCTGAGAATTCTCTTTCTGAATTGGCGCGACATCAGAAATCCTGACGCCGGTGGGGCCGAGGTCTTTACCCACGAGGTCGCGAAGCGCTGGGTCGACCAGGGTCACGACGTGAGTCTCCTGACGTCTCGGTTCCCGGGCGCGCCTGCCCTCGAGCTCGTGGACGGCGTGAGGATCCGACGAGTGGGCCGGCTTCGCAACGGCTCCTTCCACGCTCTGGTTCAGCGAGAGCTCTTGCGCGTCCACGGCTTCGACGTCGTCATCGACGAGATCAACACCGTCCCCTTCCTGACCCCGCTGTGGCGAAGGCGCCTGCCACCGGTCGTCGCCCTCGTCCACCAGCTCGCAGGCGACGTGTGGGACTCGGAAGCGCCGGCACCGCTCGCGGCGGTTGGGAAGTGGCTCGAGCCTCGCGCGCTCCGACTCTACCGCGATGTCCTCGTGATCACCGTCTCGGAATCGACCAGGGACGACCTCGAGCGGCTTGGTCTTCCCAACGTCAGCGTCGTCCCCAACGGACGAGACGAGCCGCCGGAGCTCAACGGACTCCCCAAGGAGCCGCTACCGACCTTCCTCTTCGTGGGCCGCCTCGCCGCGAACAAGCGCCCCAAGCATGCGGTTGAGGCCTTCCGCCTCATTAGGGAGTCGGTTCCCGACGCGCGCCTGTGGATCGTCGGCCGCGGGCCGCTCGAGCGAAAGCTCTCCCGAAGCCTGCCCGAGGGGGCTGAGATGCTTGGCTACCTGCCGCGCGCCGAACTCTACGAGCGGATGGCCCGAGCCCACTGCCTCGTCGTCCCCTCCGTGCGCGAGGGTTGGGGTCTCGTCGTCATCGAGGCCAACTCGGTGGGAACGCCCGCAGTCGGATACGACGTTCCCGGCATCCGCGACTCTATCCGGCACGGGCACAACGGTTTGCTCGCGACGCCGGGTGATGTGCGCGCCCTAGCGCACCAATGCGAGTTGGTCGTTACCGATTCGGCGCGGTATTCAACGATCCGAAAGCAAGCTAGAGAATGGGCGGCCCAGTACTCCTGGGATTCGACGGCAGAAGGGCTTTTGACGCAGATTCGGTCGCACGCCCTCTTCCCTTCCACGGCTCACAGAGCTGAGCTCGCGAGGTCCGCGGAGCTCGACGAGATGAGTGGTGTCGCAGGCCATAGCGCCCCTCCGGCATGACGTGAGGGAACCCACGCAATCGAGAGCACGCGACCTTTCTGCCGAAGCGGTGAACGGGAGCGGGAAGCTGTCGATCGTTCTCACATCTGAACAGCTCGATGTGCCGAGCGAGCGCACACCAAGAGAGCTAGAGACATTCTCGACCCGCCGGTCTCGGGTCTGGGCCCTCGGGCTCGTCGCGCTCGGGATCGTCACACACCTCGGATGGTTCGGAGGTGGTGTGCTGACCGCCGGTGACTGGGGCTACCTCTCTGCGGAGTCTCTCCGCGAGTCGGTGCATGCACCGAGCGCGTGGGACGCCACTGTGGCGTTCGGGCAGCCCAACGAAACCCTTAGCGGCGTTCCCTACCAGCTGTTCATGGGCAGCCTCGCCGCCCTCGGCGCGCCGTACGCGATCGTCGAGCGCGTTGTCTTCTTCTTCCCTTTCGCGGTCTTGCCGCTGCTCGGGATGTTCTGGCTCGCAGGACGCTTCACGAGAAGCGACCTCGGGCGCGCGGCGGCTGCAGCCGTGTACGGCCTGAACACTTACATCCTCGTCATCGGAACGAATCAGCTGACGGTGGCCATGGCGTACGCGATTGCGCCCCTCGCCGTCGGCGCGTTTCTCGACGCGCTCGACCCGAAGCGGCCGTCTGCAGTCGGCAGGGCCGTGCTCGCCGGCGTAGCGCTTGCCCTTGCAACCCTCTACGAGCCGCGTGTCGGATATCTGATCGCGGTGGGCCTCGTCGTGCTCGCGGTTGCAGCTCTCCTCGCGACTGCAGCACCCCGCCGCGCGCTAGCGTCGCTCGGCGTCGCATTGGGAACGACGGTCACTCTCCACCTCTACTGGATCTTGCCCTTCTCCACCGGCTTGCTCCGCACCTCCGTGGACGAACTCCTCCCCGAGGACCCCTTCACGAGCTTCGCCAACGTGCTGCACGCCGTCGCGCTTAGTCACCCGTTCTGGACCGGCGGCTTGCCCGCTGTGTTCGTTGTGCATGATCCCGCTCTGCCACTGTTTGGGCTCCCTATCCTGGCCGCCGCCGCGTTCCTCCTGACCGACGTCCGGCGCGATTGGCGACTGCTCGCGCTCGGTGCGCTCGCGCTTGCCGGAGTGTTCCTCGTCAAGGGTGAGAACGCGCCGTTCGGCGGCGTCTACGGCTGGGCGTTCGACAACCTTCCCGGCTTTCGGCTGTTCCGCGACATGTCGAAGTTCAATCTCTACGTCGCGCTCGGCTATGCGGTGCTCGTCGGGATCGTTGTCGCATGGGCGGCCCGGAACGCGACGGCGCCTGGACAAAGACGCGTCCAAGCGCTTTCCGGCGCGGCCCTCGCGTTGGCCGTGCTCGCGCTCGGCTTCAGCGTCTGGCCCGCGCTTGCGCAACGCCTCGGCGGCACGCTGGAGAGTCGAAGCGTTCCGGACGAGTACCGCCAGCTCGAGCGGCTGCTCGGCGGTGACGACCGCTTCGGGCGGGTGCTCTGGCTTCCGTCCCCCACCCGCTTCGCGACGTCGACTGAACAGCACCCACTGGTCCACGCGACGGAGCTCGTCCAACGGCTCGAAGCGGGCCGGTCGGGCGTCGTGGAGAACGAGCTGGCTGAGATCGTCGGCAGGAGCGACTTCGCCGCGACGGCTCGTGGTCTCGGCATCCGGTACGTCGCCGTCGACCGCGACCCCGATCCGACCGCGTGGCAAGGCTTCGGAGCGGGAGATGCGCGCGAAGCCGTTCGCGTCTGGCTCGACGACGATCTCGCTCTTGTCCGCGTCCTTTCGAGTCGCGATCTGGACGTCTATCTCCTGCGCGGTCGCGTGGAATACGCGGAACTGACGCGGCCGCCGGCGAGCTCGAGTGCTTCGCGAGTCCCGGCCGGGAAGGACGTCCTCCTCCCCGTTCGGTCGGCGCGGGTGCGGGACGAGAAGCTGGTTTCGGCTCCCTTCACAGTCGGGCGCACCACGACGTTCCGGATTCGCTGGAGTGGGGGCAGACCCGCGACGGACGAGGAGCTAACCGTATTGACCGATGAGGGCTCGGTCGCCTGGCGGGGGCCTGCGGCAGAGGCTCGGCGGCTAAAGCTGGCCGGTTCGGGCACGTACCGGCTCGTCGTCCGCTCTCCGGGGATCGACGGAAACGTGGTGAAGAACGGCTCGTTCGAGCGCGGCGTGTGGGGGCCCGTCGGCGACGTGCTCAACTACGACAACAGCTCTTTGGAGGACGCGCGGATCGCCGCCACCTCTTCGTCGGAAGCCCGGACGGGCCTGCGCGCGCTCCGGCTCCAAGCGCGCCGCCACCTCGCGGGGGTCTCGAGTCCGCTGCTCGACGTCCCAGCCGGCAGCACCGCAGTGCTCAGCTTCGCTTGGAGATCGCTGGCGGGCCCACCCCCGTCCTACGCGCCGTACCTCGGCGGCGCCGTGCCGACGCGCCGGGTCGGCCTTGAAGGGGGCGTCGGCTGGAACCGCCAGGTGGATGTTTTCGACGTCGACGGTCGAGCGGATGGAGTCGCGATTTCGTTTTACGCGGGACCGGGAGCGGGAGAGGCGCGCACCGTCGCGGTGTTCGACGACGTCGGAGTGGCGGTCGTTCCGCGGTGGCTCGAAGAGGTCCGCTTAGAGCCGGTGACCACGCAGGACCGCCTACCCGTCAACACCTCCGACGACCGGCGACGAATGACGTTCTCGGTCGGCGTGCCCGGCACTTATACGCTCCGTGCCACCTCGAATTACGACCCGGGTTGGCACGGTCACTTCCGTGTCCGCCTCGGCGACGGCTGGGCGTCCGAGTCCCAGGTCGAGCACGTCCGCACCGGCGACGGGATGAACGCCTGGATTCTCGAGGTCCCCAAGGCGCCAGTGCGGATCGAGGCGGCAGTCTCGTACCAACCTCAGCGCTGGGTGACCGCGGGCACCGTCGCGAGTGTCCTGGCCGTGAGCGTCTTGGCGATCCTCGGTCTCGTGCGCGGCTTGGCATATGTCCGTCGACTCCGCATATAACGCTGAGCGTCTTCCGCTCGCGGCCGTGGTCGTAAACTGGAACGGCGGCGACCGGCTCGTCCGTTGCGTGGGATCGCTGCTCACGAGCAAGCCGCCGCCCGCCGAGATCTTGGTCGTCGACAACGCCTCGTCAGACGGCTCGACGGGACTCGTCCATGAGCTCGAGGGTGTGCGCCTCCTCGAGAACGGGGCTAACCTCGGCTTCGCCGGTGGAGCGAACGCGGGCGCAGGCGCCACATCAGCGCCGCTGCTCCTCTTCGTAAACCCGGACGTGCGCTTCGAGGCCGGCGCTCTCGCGACTCTCGTCGCCGAGCTCCTCGAAGACGAGCGCATCGGAATTGTCGGACCCGAGGTTCGCAACACCGACGGCACGCTGCAGAACCGCGGCCTCGTCATCGATCCGACCGGCCATCCGACCGGCGCCACGAGCGACGACGTCTTCTTCGTCTCGGGCTGCGCGCTAGCGGCGCGCCGCGAGCTATTCGAACAGCTCGGCGGCTTCGACACCGATTACTTCATGTTTGTCGAGGATCTTGATTTGTGCTGGCGCGCGCAGCTCCTCGGACGTAAGGTCAGAGTCGTTCCGAGCGCGGTCGTCTTTCACGATGGCGGAGCAAGTCTGCCGGGCGGCTACCTCACGAACGGAGTGCTCCGCACGAACGCCACGCGCCTGTATCTCCGCGAGCGAAACACGCTCGCGGCCGTGCTGACGAACTACGGAGTCGCCCGGTCGTTGACGATGGCATCGACTCGCGTTCTGATGGCAGCAGTCGAGGCGTGTGTTTGGGCGGTACGTGGCCGACCCACAGCGAGCGGGGCGTATCTCCGCGCGCTCGCTTGGGTAGTCCGCCACGCGGCACCGATCGCGGCGAAGCGGCGAAGCGTGCAGCGATCTCGCATCGTTTCGGATCGCGAGCTCAGAGGACTCGTCAATCGTCTGGTGAAGCTCGACGTCGTGCGGTCGGCAGGGCTCCCAGTGCTCGAGCCGACGGTGGTCGAGGAGTCCGTCGAGAAGGCCGTGCATGGATTCGACGTCGTCGGCGTCCACAACTCGCCGGGTGTGCGAGCGGCCCGGACCGCGCGAGTGTCGTCTCTGTACGCGCGGAACTACGCAAGACGCGGAACGCACGAACTCGTGCTCCGCCTCGTCCCGACCGACTCACGAGTGCTCGACGTCGGTTGCGCCAGTGGCTATCTCGGGGCCGCGTTGATCGAGCGGGGCTGCCGGATGTGGGGCGTGGAGCAGGATCCGGTTGCCGCCCGCGAAGCAGCTGTGCTCTACGAAGACGTGGCGACGCTCGATCTGGACGGGACGAGCGAGCTTCCCTGGCCGAGAGGCTCGTTCGATGTCGTCCTCGCCGCCGACGTGCTCGAGCATCTGCGCGACCCGCTCGGCGCGTTGCAGCGGCTGCGCGAGTACGCGCGGCCCGGAGCGGCGTTCGTGATCTCGCTTCCGAACGTTGCGCACGCCTCCGTGCGCTTGCCGCTCTTGTTCGGACGCTTTCGCTACCGGGAGAGCGGGATCCTCGACCGGACGCACTGCCGCCTGTTCACGTTCTCGACTGCCCATGAGCTCGCGGAAGCGAGTGGGCTCGAGCTCGAGCGCATGCATGCTGGATCGGATCTTTTCGGCGGAGCTCTTGCCGTACCGGTGCTCGGGCGCGCACTGCGCGGGCTCCTCGCGTACAACATCGTCCTACTCGCGAAAGAGCCTCCCGGTGCGTAGGGCACTCGGTCAGTTGGCGGGCGCGCTGCGACGCTATCGAGACGAGTCGGTGCTCCGGCGGTCGAGCTCGGGCTTCGAGCGCGCGCTCGACGACGCGGTGCGGATCCCCGGCTTCACCTCCCCGATCGAGCTCAGCTTCCTCTACCACGCCAGTCTCGCGTTGCCGGGGCGCGGGCGTGTCGTGGAGATCGGCTCGTACCTTGGACGCTCGACGCTCGTCCTCGCGCGCGCCGCCGCCGACGCAGGACGTCGTCCGGTCGTCGCCGTTGATCCCCACACGGGCGATCTGACCCATCCGGACCTCGAGCGGCTCGATACGCGAGATCAGTTCCTGACCAACATGGAAACAGCCGGCGTCGCGGATCAGGTGCACCTCGTGCAGGCGACTTCCGTCGAAGCCGCGCAGAGCTGGCCGGATGATCCGGTCGAGCTCCTCTTCGTGGATGGGCTGCACACTTACGACGCGGTTCAGGCCGACGTGCAGGAGTGGTCGCGCTTCCTCGCCGGTGGCGCATGTGTCGTGCTCGACGACTACCTCGTGTATCCGGAGGTACGCTCGGCAGTGCGTGAGCTGCGCGGCTGTGGCCGGCTCGAGGGAGCTGCGGCGATCGTCGGAAAGATGATCGCGTTTGCGGATCCATGCCTCTTCGCTCGACTGCCGATGCCTCCCGGCGCGCGGATCATGTCTCTGCTCGGCGACCGCTCGATCGAGCGGCTGAACCGAGCCCTTGAGTGGGCGCTCGCTCAGCGACCGCCGAGCGCCGCGGCGTAGACGTCCAGGTAACTCGGCACCACGACCCTGTCCCAGTCGAAGGACTGCTCCGCGGTCGCGCGCGCACGTCGGCCGAAGTCCTCGAGCAGTCTCGGTTGCTGCAACAGCGTGGTGACCCGATCCGCGAGTTCGCCGCTAGTTTCCTGCTGGACGATGTAGCCGTTGTGCCCGTCGCGGACAGTCTCCCGGAAGGCGCCGACAGCGGTGCTGACGACCGGAAGCCCCGACGCCATCGCCTCCAGGCACGACGTTCCGAAGCTCTCGGCACGGCTCGCGCTGACGAAGACGTGCGCCTTCTCGTAGTGGCTGTGAACACGGCCATGTGGCACGGAGCCTTCGAAGCGCACACGACCGCGAACACCGAGGCGGTCGGCAAGAGCCTCGAGCGACGTACGTTGCGGGCCGTCGCCGACGACCGAGAGCTCGACCCGCGGGACGCGGCGGGAGATCTCCACCAAAGCGTGGAGCACGAGCGCAACGTTCTTGCGCGCGACGAGGTGGCAGACGCACAGCAGCCTGAACGGCGGCCGCTTCGTCGCAAAGGGGGCGAAGGCGAAGCGGGCGGTATCCACGCCGGGAGGGATGATCGAGATCCGTCCGGGGAGCACGCCGCGGGCCGTCAGCGCGTCTCGCGTCGCGCGGTCGACCGCGACCAAGCGTGTCGCGCTCCGGAGCGTCCGTCGGGAGAGGACGCGAAGGATGGGATCTGCTGCTCGGAGGAGGAGAGGGTCCAAACTTGGCTCCGAGAGGGAGGTCTTCCGCACGTCTGACGGGTCGATGTCCGTGTCTGGCACCGTCAAGGGCATCTGGATCGGGCCGATGACGAACGGTGTCCGGCGCCCGGGCAGAGCTGCCGCGAGGTTGTACGTGCGGTCGAGTGCGAACGGCAGAACATGGTGGACCAGATCGAACTCGCCACGGTGGAGAGCACGCATCGTCGCGAGTGTGTACAGCGCGTTGAACCTCAGTGCGTACGCGACGCCCGCGTTGAAGCGCCGCTCGCCCGGTGTCAGAGACACGATCCGATACGGTCGCCTGCCGATCTCCGTTCGGCCGGTCACTACAAGCGAGCCCGGGAATCTCGAAGCAACGCGATCGGCGATATTGAACGTCCATGCAAATTCGCTTCCCTCGTTTTCCGCGTCATAGATCTGGTGGGCCGGGCAGAAGAGGATTCTCATGTGCTCAGATCCGTGAAGCGGAGGAATGAGGAGGCAGCGTTCAAGGCCGGATGAGCCTTGACGGCAAGAAAGGCCGCATGGCGCGGACCCCACCGGCCGAGTCTGCGCGGCAGCGGGAAGTAGCCCGACCCGCGGACCTGAGAGACCTCGAGTCCGTGCGATCTAGGAAGCTCGCGGAGTCCCCGGTAGGCAAAAACGCGCACGTGCTGCAACGATTGGAACGAAATCCGTTCTCCACGATGAATGGCGAGAGGATTGCCTATTCCCACATAGACATCGCTGATTGTCAGAGAGAACGGCTGCCAACCCAACGTGAGTGACGCGACGCTGTGCCAACTCGCAAGATTCTCGGGGGAGAAGACCACGATGCCGGAAGGTTTCAGAATGCGGTGGATCTCACGGAGAAAGTTGTCCGTGTCACTCAGATGCTCGATGACTTGGTTCGCGACGACAAGGTCGAAGCTTTGATCGCCGTACGGCAATCGGCCGTCAAGATCGGCGGCCACCACATGAATGCCGCGGGCCGTTGCTAGCCGGGCTCGGTCTTCGACGAGCTCGACACCGTGAACTTCAGAGGCGCCCGCCGTGCCGGCGAATCGGACCGCATTGACACCATCGTCGCAGCTAAGGTCGACCATCGTATGGACGGGTCGCGCCGAGGCCACCATCCGCTCGATGTTTTGTAGGTTCCTTCCATCGCGGCGTTGAACGCTGCGGTGGCCCACCTGCGGAAGCAGCCGGGTGGAGGCGAGAGCTGAAGGGTTCCTCCGAGCATCTAGGAGGGGTGCCATCGGCCGAGACGCGTGCAGACGTCCCGAGCGTCCTCTAACAAGGCGGATACGTCGGTCGCGGGAGCGTTCCCTGCACCGATGGCGTACTCGAGCTCGAGGGCGATTTCCTCCGGGCGCCCGAAGAGTTGGCCCGAACGGTCGAGCGACGCCACCCCAGCCCGGGCCGCCTCGTCGACCCATTCGCGAAATGCTGCGCTGTTTCCGGCCTTGCTCTGCTCGAAGGCCCTGCGCAGAGCGGGACACGCAACTCCCCTTTCCGGAGCGGCGGTGGGCGGGCGATCGGAGCCTCCGTCTGACGTCCAGAGGTAGACGGCGACGGCGCCGACCACGAGCAATCCCGCCAGGAGCGCGATCGTTGAGACGTATTGAGGCTTGGAAAACCAGGACGGGAAAAATCGCCGCGCATCATTGCGGGGTCCTGTCTCGCGCTCTTGGGCGTCAGGCGGCTCTGTCGTCATGTGTGAGCCTCGCTCGGCCGCGGGAGAAGCGAGCAACATAGACCGCCGCGGCAGCGAGCGCCAATCCACTGAGCACGTATCCCAGCAACTGCACGCCCGCGAGCGGTCTCCACGCGACCTCATCGTCCTCGGTGCTTGGGAAGGCGGCGACCGCCCCGAGGTCGCAGCTCGCCCGCTGATCGCCGAGCCTCCATCCGTCGCTGCACCGATCTGTGGTCGCCACGAAACTGCCATTCTCGGGCCGAATACGCCGGCCTCCGGGAAGCGACCGGGCGAGGAGCGGAAGGCCGCCGTCTACCCGGGACACGAGCGACGGGCTTGAGTAGAGACGGCGGGCGGCCTCGCGTTCGAACCTCGATCCGAACAGCTCCGAGGGGTTGGCTATCACGCTCCCGTTCTCGAGGCCCAAGACCTCGCCCCGCCACGCCCGATTCTCGAAAAGCACGATCCCGTCGCCCGTGTAGATAGGCACGAGATCCGGCTGACGGCTCAGGAATTGGTACTGCCACCAGTCGGCCTCCCTCATCCAGGCGACGAAGCGAACTCCCAGAGGCGCGACGAGATGCCCCATCGCGCGGACCTTGACTCGGCGCGCCAGGAGCTCCGTGATGTAGCGGGAGAAGGGGTCGGGCGACTGCGGCGCGACGCTCTTGAACCCCGCCTCGTCACCGGCAAGCACCTCGCGTGAGAAGAATGAGGGAGCCGGGTTTGCAACGATCCTGCCGTCCGAGAAGCTCCAGACGGCGTAGAGGTGCCACGGGAAAACGAGCAGCCGGCCCTCGCCACGACTCGCCATGATGCGGTCGGCCGCCGACCACTCCGAGGGATACCGGCTGAGGTGCACTTGGCCAACGAAGCCCCAGAAGATTGGATACCCGTAGCCCAGCGCTATGGTCGTCGCCACCGCCGCTGCAAGGGCGGCGAGAGTCCTGATGCGGCGGGTCGTACTTCGAACGATGGTCTCGAGTCCTGCCGCTCCGAAGATCGCGTAGCCGAGGAGTACAAGCGCAAGGAATTTCTGTGGCTCCCGGTACGCGCCGAAAAGAGGGAGGTGGGCGTAGAACCAACGGAACCCTTCTCCGGTCCCCGGAAACGACGAGCCGGCAGCCAGCAGCAAGCCCGCGACGGCCGCGAGGGAGAGCACGATGGCGAATTTGCCCACATCGTGTCGCGCGAGGAGCTTGACCGCGCCGAGCACGGCAAGGCCGAGAATCGGAACAAGCAGAAGGTAGAGGCCCGGATGGCGCTCAGGGCCGCTTGTGAATTCGTCTCGCCAGAATCCGTTCATTCCCAGAAGAGTGGGCAGCGCCGGGAAGCCTCGAGGCCGGGTCTCGTAGACCGTGAGGTCGGCGGCGCCAACGGCGGGGCCTGGTCGGCTGAACACGGCCGGGAGCACCCAATATGCGGAAGCGAGCGCGCCGACCAGAACGGCGACGGCTCCGAGTGCGAGTCCGAGGCGGGACCAGGTGACGAGCGCAGCGACGAGCACGAGGAGGACGTACATACCTGCAACGTGAAGGCTGATCGCTCCAAGCACGAGGATCCAGATTCCGGAAACAAGCGCAGCTCGCCTGGAGGACGTCTGCACGAGGTCAACGAGCGGCGCGAGCGCCCACGGGAGCAGTGAGTAGCCGAGCAGAAAGAAGAAATGGCCGGCCAGGTAGCGGTCGTACGTGAACGGATTGACCACGAACAGCGTCCCTCCGTAGACGGCGGCAAGAGCCGAGACAGCGAGGCGCCGCCGGACGAGGCGGTAGACGCCAATCCCTCCGAGGACCACCGGTGCAACGAGATAGAGCTTGTCCGGTAGCGTCGTCACGAGCTCACGGAGGGCCGTGTCCAATGCGTACAACGGGACTACGTTGCCGACATCTCCTGAACTCGGCAGCGGAAAGACTGAGAAGTCGGGGAGATGCGGTCCGGACGGATAGTCCAACAACAGGAGGTAGCCGCCCCCCAGGAGCGGGCCTGCGATCAGGACGGCGAGGAGGCAAAACCAGCCGGCTGCCAAAGCCAGCGTCATCCGAGGCCGGGCGGGCATCGCTGGAACTTAGGCTAAGCCACGGAGAGGAACTTGGCGGCGCCGTTCAGAGTCTCCTCTTCCACCGGGCTGACGTGGAGCGAGGGCTCGAATTTCACCACGCTCTGAAAGATCGGTTTGCCCGGGATCTCCGCGTGAAGCTGAGGGTCGCGGGTTCGAGCCCCGTCGTCCGCTTACGGAAGACGCCGTCAATCAGGGGCGCTTGGATCGTCGAGTCCTCGTTCCGGACACTCCGCGGGTGAGAGGGTGCGCTACTCGATCAGGCCTCGCCGCATGGCTTCCGCGACGGCAGCCGCTCGGTCGGAGACGCCGAGTTTCTCGTAAAGGTGTTGCACATGGGTTTTCACGGTGGTGACGCCGAGGAAGAGCTCGCGCGCGATCTGGGGCAGGCTCTCCCCCGCGGCGATCAGGCGCAGGATCTGCTGCTCGCGGTCGGTGAGCGCAGGTGCGTCGTTGGACCCGCGGAGGCGAATCTCGGCCACGAGCCCCGAGGCGACTTCGCTCGGGAGCACGTCCTCTCCCCGCGCGCAGGCGAGGACTGCATCCACGATCTGCTCGCGCCTCGCTTCCTTCGAGATGAAGCCCGCGGCGCCGGTCTCAAGAGCCTTGTAGACGACGCTGCTCTCGGTAAAGGCCGAGATGAGGAGCACGCGAGTCGCGAGCCGGTCGCGGACGACCGCGTGCGCAAC
>Ga0137368_10002718_pt1 | contig 18962 bp, 16 predicted proteins | sample SagtaG_13_FD_104917 | JGI IMG/M metagenome (GOLD analysis project Ga0137368, IMG submission 104917) | Vadose zone soil microbial communities from Sagehorn Ranch, Mendocino, California, USA - Sage1_L_100_16 metaG | ecosystem: Environmental > Terrestrial > Soil > Vadose zone | place: USA...
ATCAAGAAGGGGCAGGTCTCGGAAGGCGACGCGAAGAAGCTCGTCGACTTCATCAAACAGCAGAAGTAACGCCGCTAGCGGACTTGTTCCTGCTCGGCCTCGAGATCAACCACAACGTGGGTGATCGGCACCGCGAAGCGCTCGCGCGCGGCTTCGACGATGCCGCGCTCGAGCCAGTGCGAGCGGCCCTCCGGGTGCGTCGAGATGATGATCTCGTCGGCTCCGAAAAGCCGGAGCGCGTCCTCCATCGCCTGGAGCGGCTCGGCGTCGCCGACCTCGCCCTTCGCGTCGATCCCGACCTCCCGCAGCCGCGTAAGGCTCGCGTTCAGGCGTTTTTGCGCCTGTGCGCGGGCGTTGTCCTCGTCGGAGGCCCAGTGGCGAAGCGGTGAGTTCAGCGCCGGGCTGACGACGAAGACCTGCTCGTCGTAGCCCTCCGAGCGGCGCCGGATCTCCTCGCGGAGCGGCCCGCCGCCGACGGTCTCGTTCGCGATCACGAGGATGCGCCGTTCGTTCTCCTTGCCTTGCCGGGAGGGCACCTGCTGCCGCGGCGGTTCAGAACGACGACCGCGAGCGACGTAGACGAGGCCGGCGAGGGTGAGCGCGCCGAAGACGGCGAGGCCCGCCCACTTGTCGATCGCGAGCGCCGCGATCGCGATCGCGGCGAAGTAGCCCACGGTCACCAGGAGAAAGCGATACGCCTCGGCCTCGCTCCTGAACGGGTTGATCATCTCTTACCCACCCGCCTCACAAGATGTACACCGTCGTATAGACCACAATCCACATTACGTCGACGAAGTGCCAGTAGATTCCCGGGATCTCCACTCCCCAGTGCGCTTCGGGCGTGAAATGGCCCCGGAACGCGCGCACCGTCGCGAAGGTGAGCAGCGTCAGCCCGACGAAGACGTGCGCGCCGTGGAGGCCCGTCAGCCCGTAGAAGACCGAGCCGAACCCCCCGTCGTGCGGCGCGAAGCCGATCCGCGAATACTCGCGCGCCTGGGTGAGTAGGAACGTCAGCCCCAGACACAGCGTCAGCACGAGCCCCGCCTGGAGCCCCGCGCGATTCCCGCGCTTGATCGACTGCAGCGACCAGTGCATCGTGAAGCTCGAGGTGAGCAGGATCACGGTGTTCACTCCGGCGACGAACACGGGCAGGTGGAAGGGGTGCGGCGGCCACTCGGACGCTCCGTTCACGACCCGGACGAAGAAGTAGGCCGTGAAGAACGACCCGAAGAGCATGATCTCCGAGGCGATGAAGAGCAGCATCCCGAGCGTCGTCGCGTCGACTCGCGAGCTCTGGTTCGCCACCGGTGGCCCGTGATGGGCTTCGGCGTGGGCCTCCACTAGTGGCTCTCCCGGTGATGGTGGCGAGTTTCTGGGTCGCGAGCACCAAGCCAGAGGCCGCACTCGGCCGCGGCCAAGGCGAGAAGCCTTGGCAAGGGCGAGGGTGGGTTCTGACGCCGCGTGATCGCGGGCCAGAAACCGCAATCGATCGCCGGGAGAGCCACTACGCCGGCACCTGCTCCGAGAGCACGACGTGCTCGACCGGCAGCTTGGAGTCGTTGTGCAACCGCTGGACAAGGTTGCGCCGAAGCCACGGTGAGCGCTCGGGTGCGAACGTCGAGACGATGATCTCGTCGATCCGCTCGTCATGGACGGCTTGCATCGCGGCCGTGTAGGGATCCGGGTGCGAAACCTGGCCGTGGGCGTCGATGCCCTGGCCGCGGAGGATCGCCAGGGCGCGGCGCAGGCGGCGCTCGGCCTCGGGGTGGTCGCCGCGGTTCGGGTCGCTCTGCGGGGAGATGATCAGGAAGCTCGCCGGCCCTCGCTCGGCACGCTCCCGGATGCGGGCGAGCAGCGGCTCCCCGATCACGGTCTCGTTTGCGATCACGAGCACGTTCGCCTCGCCGCCCTCGGCCTTGAGATCGACGACGACGTGCTCGACCGGCAGCCCCTTCGCGACCTCGCGGATGCGGTCGATCACCTTCCTCCGCAGCCAACCCGAACGCTCCTTCGGGTGCGTCGAGACGACGATCTCGGTCGGCCTCGGGTCGAGCATCGCGATCGCGTCCCGCACCGCGTCGGCGGGGTCGGCTTCGACGACGAGGCCGTGAGCCGTGATGCCTGCTTCGCGCAGGGCGGCGAGCGTGCGGTCGAGGCGTCGACCGGCGGCCGCGAGACGGGTGTCCTCATAGACGACGTAGCCCGCTTGCGGGTGGCTGACAGGTGCCAGGACCGTGATCAGGTCCGCACCCCCCGCGGCTCGGCGCTTGAGCGCCTCGATCAGGCTGGGGCCTGCGACCGTCTCGTTCGCGACGACGAGAATGTGGTTCACGGCGCCCGCGCCTCCTCGAGCTCGCGCTCTCGAGCCCCGTTGAACACCGCGTGCCGCGCCCCTGGCACGCCGTATTCGTAAGGCCCGCCGACGATCTGCGGGATCTCGTCGAAGTTGAAGATCGGCGGGGGCGAGGAGACTTGCCACTCGAGCGTCATCGAGCGCCAGGGATTGGCGCCGGCGGGCTGCCCGCGGAGCCAGCTGACGATCATGTTGTAGACGAACACCATGAAGGAGGCGCCGAGGAAGAAGGACGAGATCGAGATGACCATGTTCCAGGTCCCGAACTTCGGGTCATAGTCGTAGACGCGGCGATTCATGCCCTGCACTCCGATGATGTGCATGGGGAAGAACGTCGCGTTGAAGCCGATGAACGTGAGCCAGAAGTGCAGCTTCCCGAGGCGCTCGTCGTACATGCGGCCGGTCATCTTCGGGAACCAGTAGTAGATCCCGGCGAAGATCGTGAACAGCGAGCCCCCGAGGAGCACGTAGTGGATGTGCGCGACGATGAAGTACGAGTCGGAGGTGTGGATGTCGATCGGGACCGCGCCGAGCATGATCCCGGACAGCCCGCCGATGACGAACATCGAGACGAAGCCGAGCGCGAACAGCATCGGCGTCGATAAGTTCAGCCGGCCCTCCCAGGTCGTCGCGAGCCAGGAGAAGACCTTGATTCCCGTCGGGACCGCGATCAGGAGCGTCGTGACCATCATCGGCACCCGGAGCCAGGGGGCCATGCCGGAGACGAACATGTGGTGCGCCCACACCGAGAACCCCAGCACGAGGATCGCGCACAGCGAGAGCGCCATCAGGCGGTAGCCGAAGATCGGCTTGCGCGACATCACCGAGATCACCTCCGAGGCGATCCCGAATCCGGGCAGCATCATGATGTACACGGCCGGGTGGGAGTAGAACCAGAAGATGTGCTGGTAGCCGAGCACGTAGCCGCCGTCGTTGAAGTTGAAGAAGTTGGTGTGCATCAGCCGGTCGAACATGACGAAGAACTGCGACCCGGCGATGAACGGCGTCGCCAGCACCACGAGCAGTGAGGTCGTGAAGTTCGCCCAGACGAGCAGCGGCAAGCGCCAGAAGGTCATCCCCGGCGCGCGCATCGTGATGATCGTGACCAGAAAGTTGAGGGCCGTCATGATCGACGACGCCCCGGCCCACTGGACGCCCATGTTGAACCAGACGTTGCCGTCGGTGCCGACGACCGAGAGCGGCGCGTACCCCGTCCAGCCGGCCCCGAACGCCCCGCCCGGGACGGCGAGGCTGGAGAGCATCATGATTCCGGCGATCGGCAGCAACCAGTAGGAGAGTGCGTTCAGGCGCGGGAAGGCCATGTCCGGGGCGCCGATCATGAGCGGAATGACGAAGTTCGCGAGACCCGCGAAGGCGGGAATCACGAACAGGAAGATCATCAGCGAGGCGTGGACCGAGATCAGGCCGTTGTATTCCTGAGGATCGAGGTACTGCGCCCCCGGCTTCGCCAGCTCTGCTCGGAAGATCATTGCCATCAAGCCGCCGGCGAGGAAGAAGAAGATCGTCGTCACGAGGTATTGGATCCCGATCACCTTGTGGTCGGTGTTGACCCGGAAGTAGTCGCGCCAGCTGCGGGCGCCGTGGCCGGAGTGGTCCTCCGGCTGAGTCGGGAAGCCCAGCACGTAGCGCGTCCAGTAATCGAAGGCGCCGATTCCGGCGAGGAAGCCGATCGGAGCGGCGATGAGCGCCCCGACGGTGACGATGATCAGCCAGTCCAGCACCGGATCCCACCCGGCGAGCGCGCGCAGGCCGACGACGAGCCCGAACCCGATCCCGAAGAAGAGCGCAGTCATCCACGGCACGCGCAGCCAGCCCGGCGCGAGAACTCTGCGCCAGCCGGTCGGCGGTGGAGCAGGCGGCGCGTGCACGGCTTGCTCGAAGACCTCGGTCACGGCGCGCTCACCCTATCCCGCTCGCCCACAGCGCTCGCCCTTCGATTTGATACAGCGATCGAACGCGGGCTTCTCGAGCACGACCACGGGCGCACGCATGAGCGCGTGGCCGAGCCCGCAGAGCTCCGTGCAGATGAGGGTGTGCTTGCCGGACTTCGTCGGCGTGATGCCGAGACGGGTCAGCACGCCCGGGACGGCGTCCTGCTTCTGGCGGAACTCCGGGACCCAGAACGAATGGATCACGTCCAGCGACCGCAGCCTGAGCTCGACCTGCCGGTCTTCCTGGAGCCAGAGCGTGCCGGACTGAAACCCTCCGTACTGCGGATACTTGAAGCTCCAGGCGAACTGCCGCGCCGTCACCTCGACCTTGAGCCGGTTCGCATGCCACTTGCCGTTCTCGGCGAGGGCTACGGTGCTGACGACGGCGATCAGGGTCACGAGCACCGCCGGGATCGCCGTCCAGGCGATCTCCAGCCCGGTGTGGCCGTGGATCGGCGGGCCGTCCGAGTCGTCGTCCGGCCGGGCTCTGAACTTCACGACCGAGTAGACACTGACCGCCGCCACGACCGAGAAGACGGCGATGCAGATGGCGATCACGAACCAGAAGACGAAGTCGATTCGCTCGCCTTCCTTCGAGTCCTGATCCGGCAGCCAGTGAACGAGGATCGCCACCGTGGTCGCAGCCGCGGCTGCGAGGAGACCGATCGTGACGACCCGGACAATTGCTCCTCTGCGCACCGGACTCGAGCCTACTCAACGTTCCGGTGTCATGCCGTAGTTAGCGTCGGACCGCAACGGGGTAGACGGGAGGAAACAAGGAGGTTCAATTGGGACTTGGAGCAAGTCTGTTTCTGATCGCCGGCGGAGCCATCCTCATCTGGGGAGTCGACAAAGAGGTCGCCGGGATCGACATCGACGCCATCGGTGTGATCTTGATGGTGGTCGGGATCATCGGCGCCGTGCTCTCGCTGATCTTCTGGTCGTCGTGGGGAGGCGCCGGCGGTGGCCGCCGCCGGACCTATGTCGAAGAAGGCCCGCCCGGCCCTCCGTCTTAGAACCAGTGTCGATCTGACCCCGGGGTGGTCCTGTCGGGCGCCCCGGGGCGCGAACTAGAAAGCCGTCAGGGGATCGACGTTCGCGCCGCGTAGAAGCACTTCGAAATGGAGATGCGGGCCGCTGGCCTCACCCGTCGCGCCGACGAGGCCGACGGTCGAGCCGGCAACGACGCGCTGACCGACCTGGACGTTGATCCTCGACAGGTGCGCGTAGCGGGTCCGGACGCCTTGGCCGTGGGCGAGGACGACCATCTTGCCCCACCCGCTGCCGCTCGCAGCGGCGAAGACCACTCGCCCCGCAGCCGCCGCGGCGATTGCGGTTCCCGTAGCAGCCGGAAAGTCGACACCCGCGTGGAAGCGTGCGCCGCGAGGCCCAAACCTGTCTCCGAGCGGCCCCGGGAGTGGGCGGGACAGCATGAGCGGAGATCGAGGCTGCGGTGCGCGCAACGCCGCGACTGTGGACGGTCCCGCGACACCGTTAGCCCTGATTCCGGCCCAGGCCTGGAAGCTGCGGAGAGCCACATCGGTATGCGAGCCGAGGCGCCCGTCGAGGGTTGATGAGGGAAATCCGTGCCAGGCGAGGGCGAACTGCAGCGCGGCGACATCCCAGCCTTTGACACCAAGGCTGAGCGGGCGGGCGCCAAGCGGAGAATGCCGCCCGTAGCGGCCGAGTGCCTCGCGCGTACGCTGGTTCAGAACACCGTTCGCGACTAGGCCTGAACGTTTCTGGAGCTTGCGCAAAGCCGTCTTGGTGTTCGGGCCGAGCAACCCGTCGACAGTGCCGGCGTAGAGGCCTTGCGCGCGCAGCCCGACCTGGAGCGCAGCGATCTCGGGGTTTCCAGCGGCGATTTCCGGATCATCTGCGGCGGGCGTCCCACTGGCAAACACCAACGGCGCTGCTACAGCAAAAGTCAGAGTAAGTGCGAGCAGTCGGTTCATGGTCATCTGTGACCCGAACCTGGATCGGTCGCTGTGGTGTCCCCGACATCCCTAGAGCGAGGGAGCCCAAACGAGGGATCGAATCCCCAATCCGAGGGACAGCCGTGCGGGCGGAGCCTCCGATACTGGCGTCAGGCGTTCGGATGACCGGAGGACAGCTGGTGCGGCAGGACCGAAAATTGACATCGCACGACCACGCAAGGCGGCTGCGGAGCGGCCGGGTGCTCTGCGCAGCCCTGCTCGCGCTCGTGGCTCTCTCTGCCGTAGAGGCCGTGTCCGGAGCGAAAGGAGGCCTCGACACCGTCTTCGACACCTGGGTCTACAACGGCCTCCTGCTGGCCGCGGGCGCGATGTGCCTGGCCCGCGCGGTCCTCGTCCGCAACGAGCGCGTGCCATGGCTTCTCCTCACGTGTGCGCTCGTTCTCTGGACGACCGGCGACCTCTACTACTACTTCTTCCTCTCGGGCTCCGAGCACGTGCCGATTCCGTCCGTCGCGGACCCCTTCTACCTGGCCTTCTACCCGATCGGCTACGTCGCTCTGGCACTGTTGCTTCGCTCCCGGATGCGGGTCGACAAGGGCAATCTCTGGCTCGACGGGATCATCGGAGGACTCGCGGTCGCGGCGCTCGCGGTGGCAGTCGTCTTCGACAAGGTGCTGAGCTCCACGGGAGGGAGCTCGCTCGTCGTCGCGACGAACCTCGCCTATCCCCTGGCAGATTTGCTCCTCCTGGCTCTGATGGTCGGCATGTTCGCCCTCACCGGCTGGCGCTTCGACCTGACGTGGGCCTTCGTCGCAGCTGGTTTTGCGGCGTTTGCGGTCGCGGACAGCACCTACCTCTACCAGACCGCCGTCGACCGCTATGTCGAGGGCGGTCTGCTCGACGTCGGGTGGCCTGCGGCGCTCGTGCTGATCGCGTGCGCGGCCTGGCAACCCGCCAGGAGGCTCGAGGACGTCCGGTCTGAGAGCTGGCAGGCGCTGGCCATCCCGACGTTCTTTGCAGTCCTGGCTCTCTCACTGCTCGTCTACGACCATTTCGAGCGCATCAACACGCTCGCGGTCGTGCTCGCGTCCGCGACGATTGCCGCAGTGATCGTGCGCGCGGTCCTCACCTTCCGGGATCGCATTCGCCTCCTCGAGGCCAGCCGTGAGGAAGCCCTCACCGACACACTGACCGGGCTCGGCAACCGTCGGCGGTTCATGGCTGATGTCGAGGCTGCTTTCGACGGCACTGATGACGAGCCACGTGCCCTCGTCGTCTTCGACCTCGACGGCTTCAAGGCCTACAACGACTCATTCGGCCACTCCGCCGGCGATGCGCTGCTCGGGCGGCTCGCCGGACGGCTCGACGAAACAGTGGCAGGTTCGGGGCATGCGTACAGGCTGGGAGGCGACGAGTTCTGCATCCTCGTCTCCGCGGCGCATGGTCGGCCGGACGGCCTCATCGAGAGGGCGGCGGTTGCACTGACAGAGGAAGGCGAAGGCTTCATCGTCGGCTGCTCTCTTGGCTCCGTCCTGATCCCGTCAGAGGCCACCGAGCTGACGGAGGCCCTTCGCACCGCAGACGACAGGATGTACCTGCACAAGCAGCGTCACCGGGGGACTGCCGACCGGCAGAGCGTCGACGTCCTCATCAGCGTGCTCAACGAGCGCGACTCGCAGCTAGCCCATCACCTCGCCGACGTCGCCGACCTCGCCGAGGCGGTCGCGCGCAAGCTCAAGGTGCCGCCGGATCAGATCCGCACGATCAGGCAGGCGGCAGAGCTACACGACGTCGGCAAGCTCGCGATCCCGGAGGAGATCCTCAACAAGCCCGGCTCGCTCGGCGAGGACGAGTGGGCGTTCGTGAAGCGGCACACCGTCATCGGCCAGCGAATTCTCGGGTCCGCGCCCACGCTCGGCGGCGCAGCGAAGATCGTGCGCTCCAGCCACGAGCGCTGGGACGGAGCGGGCTATCCCGACCAGCTCGCCGGCAACAACATCCCGCTCGGCGCGAGGATCATCGCCGTCTGCGACGCGTTCGACGCCATGATGTCGAGGCGGCCGTATGCACCGGCCCTGAGGCACGAACATGCAATGCGGGAGCTCTTCCGCTGCGCCGGGAAGCAGTTCGACGCCGAGGTCGTCGAGGCGTTTGCTGCCATCCAGTCAGAGCTGACCGCCGAGCTCGTGGCCTAGTTCGAGGCGGCGGCGGTTCCGCCGTGATGCCTCGCTTGCGCGGCTTAGGCGTCACCTCAAATAAAGCGTCCAGTACTGGTGCGTCCTATCGTTGCCGGCGAGCACGAGACGTCCTGCGCTCGAAGACACGTTGCGCTTGCTCGTGCTCGCGTTATGGATGAACGGGTCGCCGGCGTCGTCGAGAACCATCGTGCCTCGACCGGCGGGGAATGAGATCTTGTCGAGCCAGGTCGACTTCACGTAGATCGCGCCGCCGCTGGTCGTGCACTTGTAGTTCGGCGGCGCGGGGGCGGTCGCGTACATGTGCAAACGCCGACGTCGTTCGTCGATGATGAGGGTCGGCCGGTTGTGGCAGTACTGCGCCGTGCTGTAGATCGTGCTTGTCCAGCGGCCTTCGATGCCGCGGGTGAGGAGGACAAGGAGCGGCTTCGCGTGGATATTCGACGTCTTGACGGCTGCGTAGAGGACTCCACGGGAGTCAGCCTTGAGGTTGATGTGGTCGTCCGCTTCGCCGTCACCGGTCAGGGCCGCCTCGGGTGGCTGCCAGACCTTCTCGGGTGCGCCGTCGCGGTGAATGGAGAACCAGAACCCATTCTGTCCCGGCGCCTGGTTGCTCCACATGACGCCGATGTTGCCCGAGAAGGCGATGACCGATGAGATGTCGTCGACGGTTGTCGTCGCCTGCGGGAAGGGAAGCCGGAACGGCTGTCCCCAGGTCCGGTTGTTCGTGGTCGTGGACGCGATGTTGATGGCGCTGCCCTGCTGCCAGGTCGCCCAAAGTTTCCCGGTCGTGTCCTCGTTGATCACGAGCGTCTCGGTGCGATAGTGGTTGATCACGGTCGGAAAACCGGCATCGAGCGTGTATCGATGCCTCCTGTGGCTGTACGAGAATCGGAACAGGTAGCTCGCCGGCCCAGCCACAGCGGGCTCGGTGTCCCGCACGCGTTTGTGGGTCGCAATGTAGAGCTTCGAACCGTTCCACAGCGTGTCGGCGCCGGTATTGACGCGACGGTCGACGACAGTCTTCGTGTCGACCCAGCGGCGAGGGCGAGAGGAAAGACGGAAAATGTGGAAATCCTCGCTGCGGGGGTCCCACATGTTTGCCCACCACGAACCGTCGTTCCACCAGACCACGCTCTCCGGCCGCTTCGTGCCGGTCGGTGCGACGGTGCCGAGAAAGGACGGCCCCTCTAGCTGCACCCTGATCCGCGCCGGAGTCAGTCGATTCGATGCGGCGGATGAAGCAATCCCGGCCGCGAACCCCAGCAGCACAAGGGCGCCGAGGATAGCGGCGCGCTGAGCGCTCTGAACGAGCCGTAGTCTTTCCGCCACGCAAACGCGGTAACGCACGAGTCCTGGACCCCTCCCTTGATGTTGCAGCCGACGACAATCGCATCTTGTGCGGAGGTCGTAGAGAAGTCAACGAATCCGATATTCGGAGTTGCGGCTTCGAGAGGGAAGCCGCCGCAGAGCCGACGGTCCTAGGGCCGCTCGGTGCGGGGGGAACCTCCCGGTTCCCCCGTATCCCCTCCGCTGGTCCGTGCTGCGCTTCGCGCAGCACGGACAAACGCGAAGCGTTGGGCCGTGAAGGATTCGAACCTTCGACCTTGGGATTAAGAGTCCCCTGCTCTACCAACTGAGCTAACGGCCCTGGACCGAGTATAGCCGCGTGTTTTTCGCCAACTGGAGCCATTCTTTACAGGCCGTTAAAGGCAACCGCGTACGCTTCTACGTGAAGATGAGAACCGTCATTTCGATCGCGGCGCTCGCGGTCAGCCTCTGGGTTTCTGCCTCCGTTACGCCGACGAGTCAGGCGCAGTCGAAGGCCGAGTGCTCACTGACCTCCACAGGCCTCACGCCGCTCACAGACATGGGCCGCCGGCGCTATCGCGGGTTCCGGGGCGGCCTCTACCCAGCCGGCCGCAACCGGCCCTCCCCGGCGTATCTCCGCAAGGGTCTCGCCTCGGCCCGGCGCGTGCACCCGATCGGCGGCAAGATCGTCCTCCTCTCGGTCGGAATGTCGAACACGACCGCGGAGTTTTCCGCCTTCAAGCGCGCGGCCGACCGCGATCCTGCGAAGAACGACGACCTCACGATCGTCGACGGGGCCCAGGACGGCTGGGACGCAGAACGGGTGCGAACCGACTCCACCTATTGGGACAACATCGACGAGCGGCTGAGCGCGGCCGGCGTGGCATCCGATCAGGTGCAGGCCGTCTGGCTGAAGGAGGCGATCGCCGGCGAAGCGCGCCGCTTCCCCAAGGACGCGCGCGCGCTGCAGGGTGATCTTCGCGTCATCGTCCGCACGATGAGGTTCCGCTATCCGAACCTACGCCTCGTCTACCTCTCCAGCCGCACCTACGGCGGCTACGCGATCACCGGGCTCAACCCGGAGCCAGCGGCCTACGACGGCGGTTACTCCGTCCGCGGCTTGATCCAGCAGCGGATGGGGGGCAAGATCAAGGGCCCGTGGCTCGGCTGGGGCCCGTATCTCTGGACCGACGGCCTGCGCGGCCGGAAGGACGGTCTCATCTGGTCGTGCGACGACGTCCTGGACGACGGAACGCACCCGTCGAAGTCGGGCGTCCTGAAGGTGGTGAACATGCTGCTGACCTTCTTCAAGACCGACCCCACGGCGCGGCGCTGGTTCACCGCTTCGACTCGTTAGACACGTAACATCGCGCCGGTGAAGGGACCGGTTGGGATCGTCGGCGCGGGCTATGTTGGCCTGCCGCTCGCTTGCGTCTTCGCCGACGCGGGCCACCGCGTCGTCCTCATCGAGTCGAACCCCGAGAAGGTCGAACTGGTCAGGCGTGGGGAGAGCTACATCGGGGATGTGCCCTCGGACGAGCTTCGCCGTCACGTCGAAGCGGGAGCGATCGACCCTACGTCAGATTACGACGCTCTCAAGGAGACGGAGGCGATTCTGCTCGCGCTGCAGACGCCGCTCTCGCCGCAGCGCGAGCCGGACCTCTCGATCGTGCTCAGCGCCGTCGAAGAGCTTGCGGGCCGGCTGCAGAAGGGACAACTGGTCGTGCTCGAGTCGACGACCTATCCCGGGACAACTCGTGAGCGTCTCCTCCCGCTCCTCGAGCGCCACGGCCTACGCGTCGGCGAGGACTTCCATCTCGCGTTCTCGCCGGAGCGCGTCGATCCGGGCCGAGAGGACTGGACGACGAAGAACACGCCGAGGATCGTCGGTGGGATCACGCCGGCCTGCACCGAGCGGGCGGTCGAGCTCTACAGCCGCGCGCTCGAAACCGTTCATGCGGTCTCGTCACCGGAAGCGGCCGAGCTGACGAAGCTGCTCGAGAACATCTTTCGCTCGGTCAACATCGCGCTCGTCAACGAGCTCGCGCAGCTCTGCGACCGTATGAGCATCGACGTCTGGGAAGTGATCGGCGCAGCGGCGACAAAACCGTTCGGCTTCATGAGCTTCCAGCCGGGGCCGGGCCTCGGCGGTCACTGCATGCCGATCGACCCGTTCTACCTGACGTGGAAGGCGCGCGAGTACGACTTCTATACGGAGTTCATCGAGCTGGCGGGCAAGGTGAACGAGAACATGCCGTACTGGTGCCTCGCCAAGATCGCCCGCGCGCTGAACTCGCAAGAGCGGGCCCTGAAGGGCTCCAGGGTGCTGTTGCTCGGGGTCGCGTACAAATCCGACATCGGCGACACGCGCGAGTCGCCCGCGCTGAAGCTGATCGAGCTCCTGCAAGCCGAGGGGGCCGGCGTCTCGTATCACGACGCATTCGTGCCGGAGCTCCCTGAACGGGGACTCAGCTCAGTGCCTCTCGACGTGACGAAGTCCGACTGCGCCGTCATCGTCACCGCCCACTCAGGGATCGACTACGACGAGCTCATCGAGCAGGCGCCGCTCGTCGTCGATCTCCGCAACGCAACCGGGCCGGACGGAACCGCGAACGGCAAGGTCTGGAAGCTGTGATACGCGTGGGCCAGGCGGGGCTCGGTTACTGGGGGCCGAACCTGGCGCGGAACTTTGGCGAGCTGGCCGACCTGCGCTGGCTGTGCGACCTCTCGCCCGAACTGCTCGCCCGAGCTTCGACCCGCCATCCTCAGGCTCGGACGACGACCGACTTCGAGGAGCTGCTCGCCGATCCGGAGCTCGACGCGGTCGTGATCGCGACCCCGGTCGTCACCCATTACGAGCTGGCGAAGCAGGCCCTCGCGGCCGACAAGCACGTCTTCGTCGAAAAGCCCCAGGCGCAGACGAGCGCGGAGGCCGAAGAGCTGCTCGGCCTTGCGCAGGAGAGCGGCCTCGTGCTCATGCCCGGCTACCTCCTCCTCTACCATCCCGCGATCGAGAGGCTGAAGGAGCTCGTCGGCGCCGGGGAGCTCGGGGACCTCCTCTACCTGTACGGGAACCGCCAGAACCTCGGCCAGATCCGCCGCGACGAGAATGCGCTCTGGTCGCTCGGGTCGCATGATCTGTCCGTGCTGTTGCACCTGATCGACGAGGAGCCCGTCGAAGCGTGGGCTCGCGGCGAGTCCTTCCTGCGGACCGGTGTCGAGGACGTCGTCTTTGCCTATTTGCGCTTCCCGTCTGGAGTCGTCGCGCACATGCACGTGTCGTGGCTCGACCCGCACAAGATGCGCAAGCTGACGGTCGTCGGGCGCGACAAGATGGCCGTCTTCGACGACATGGAGCCCGAACGCAAGGTCACGGTCTACGACAAGGGCCCGGTGCAGCGCCCGGCGACCGAGTGGCAGGTGCGCGAAGGCGACATCCACATCCCGAAGGTCGCGGCCGAGGAGCCGCTCCGGCGAGAGTGCGCGCACTTCCTGGCGCTCGTGGCCGGCGAAGGCGATCCGCTCGAGGCGGCGCGAGCCGGTTGCGCGGTCGTGCGGACGCTGGAGCTCCTCCAAGCGTCGTTGGAAACCGCGGCAGTGTGAGCTACGTCGCGGCCGAAACCGCCGTCGTCTATCCCGGCACGGTGATCGGCGACGGCTGCGTGATCGGCGACCACGCGGTCGTCGGGAAGCAGCCGACGCTCTCGCCCCGCTCGACGGCGAGGCGAGAGGAGTTGCCGCCGCTCGAACTCGGACCCGGCACGATCGTCGCCGCGGGGGCGATCGTCTTCGCCGGCGCTCGGATCGGCTCCCGCGTCATCGTCGGTGACCAGGCCTGTGTGCGGGAGCGCTGCGAGATCGGTGACGACGTCGTGATCGGTCGTGGATCGCTCGTCGAGAACGACACCTCGATCGGAGCCCTGACCAAGATCCAGGCCAACGCGTACATCACGGCCTACTCGACGCTCGAGGTCGAGGTCTTCATCGCTCCGGGCGTGACGACGACCAACGACAACTTCATGGGTCGGACCGAGCGCCGGCACGACCTTCGCCGCGGGCCGACGATCCGCCGCGGAGCGCGCATCGGCGGCGCGGCTGTGCTCTGCCCGGGAGTCGAGATCGGCGAAGAGGCTTACGTCGGTGCCGGCGCCGTCGTCACCCGTGACGTCCCGCCACGCGCGGTCGTGGTCGGTAACCCCGCGCGCCAGATTCGCGAGGTCGCTAGCGAGGAGCTGTTGCGCCCGGGCGCGGACGCTTCCGGAAGCTGAGCACGTAGCCCCCGGAGCCGGGAGTCGACATCTTGACCTCGAGGTAGTACCAGCCCGCGTTTCGCACACGGGCACGGATGCGCTCGACCGAGCCGGGCGACGTCGACCGAGCGGCGAGCAGGCGACGGTTGGCGGCAAGCCCCTCCACGCGGCGCGTGCCCGGCTGCCAGAGAAAGAGATTCGTGTCGGCACCGCGTGGGCCGCGAAGCCTCGCGACGAGGCGCCCACCCCGGCGGAGCTTGATCTGGTAGAGGTCGATTCGATCGTCCCAGTAGTCGATCGAGGCCCGGATTCTTCCGCTCTTCCTGCCCCAGAGCGAAGGGGCAATGCCGGGCCGGTCGTTTGCCTCGAAGCGGTCTGGGTCGGGATAGGACTTGTCGAGCGCGCGGACTGAGCTCGCGACGTCGAGGACGCCCCAGCCCGTCAGCGCATCGCGACCCGCGGGGCAGCGGTTGCAGCCCGTATCGGAATTCGCGTCGAGCGCCGACCGGGTCAGTAGCGTGGCGACCTGGTCGGCCTGGAGCCCGGGGTCGGTCGCGAACAGAAGCGCGGCCGCCGCCGAGACCTGAGGGGCGGAGAAGGACGTCCCCTCGCCGCGCCGGAACTCCATCGGGCCGCAATCGGAGTACCCCTGAAGGACGCATCCCGGCCGAGTCGTGGACGTCAGAAATCGCGGCAGGGTCGAGAAAATTCCCTCACCCGGAGCCGAGATGTCGTTGTGCAGGAGATCCCGGTTCGAGAACGAGGGCACCGAGCCGTCGCGCGCGATCGCGCTCACGCCGAGCACGTGTGGGAGCGCGGCGGGATAGCCGGCATACGTCCAGGGCTCCTGGGGCGCACTGTCGGCGTTGCCGACTGCCGCGACGACGAGCACGCCCTTGCCGACCGCGTATCGGACCGCTGCGGCCTCGAGCGGCGAGTACGTGTCGCGGGTCTTGTCGCGCGGGTCGCGAACCCCGCCGAAGCTCAGGTTGATCACCTGCGCGTCGTGGTCGACCGCCCAGCGGATCGCCTCGGCCTCGGCCTCGGGCGAGATCGTGCCGTCGTTGCGAACGACCTTCGCAACCAACAGCTCGGCCGCGAAGCCGATGCCGGCGATGCCCTGGGCATTGTTCACCGCGGCGGCGATCTCACCGGCGACGAACGTGCCGTGGCCATTCGTGTCGGTCTGCCATGAGCTCGGGACGAAGCTCGCTCCGGCCGCAATCTGCCTCTGGAGCTCGGGATGGTCGGCGTCGATGCCCGAATCGAGCACCGCGACGCGTACATCGGTCAGCGAGGGGAACTGCGTCCAGGCCTCGAAGGGTCGAATGCGGTTGAGATACCACTGGCGCACCACCAGCGGATCGTTCGGGACGAACGAGAGCTGCCGCGAGCGGCGCATGCGCTCGACGAACGAGACGCCGGGGGTCAACGCGAGAACGCGCGGGCTCGAGGCATCGACCGCAAGGGCGAAGGGACCGATCGTCGAGACGTGACGGCCGGTCCGGGCTTCGATCTGCTCCGCAACGGCGTGAGCCGAGGCGCCCTTCTGGATGCCGACCGCGAACCGGGCGGCCGTGGCCGACTCGGGCACGGCCAGCACGAGCAACAGCGATGCGAGCACGAGACGCCTCATGCCGGTGTCACCCGAAGAGTAGGGCTGAATCCGGGGACGAATCCGCGGCCGGGCGCGAGTCGCGCGCGGTAGTCACCGGGCGAGAGAGTCAAGCTCGCCTCGAAGTCGCCGTTCGCGGTAATCGTCGCCCAGGCGACGGTCGCCCACGAGGTCCCGTTGAGACGCTGGATCGCGATGCTCGCTCCCGGGAAGAGAGGTCGTGCAAACCCGTGCAGGCTCGTGGTGCCGGTCAGGCTGTAGAAGCGCAGCCGGGGAGCGACGGCGACATGGGCGACCCTGCTGCGCGCCGAACCGCTCGCCAGCCGGTAGTCCGTCGGGCCGCGAAGCCTCGCCGCGACCTTGACCGTACCGTCGGGCTGGGCCGAGACCGCCCCCGCCTGGCGCCAAGCCGATCCTGACTGGCGCTGCTCGAGCGTCACCGAAGGCAGGTTTCGGGCGATCCCGGTCAGCGAGACCCGGGCGCCGAAGGTGACAGGAGCCGCGGGCGGGGCCAGCGAGAGTACGCCGATCCTGAACCAGGTCGAGCGCAAGCCGAGGGCGCGGCGCAGGTCGGGGCCGGTCACAGTCGCCTCGCCCTGCGAGCCCACTGCCGTCACCGAGCGGACTCGTCCCGACGGGCCGGTGGTAGTACGCAGATCGACGAGGCGGCCGCGGGCCGAAAGAGCATGGGCAAGGCGGCCAGGCGCGACGACGAACGGGCCCCAGCGGTGGTAGGGCGAGATCGTGTCGTACGGATCGTTGACCGAGACGAGATAGGGGGTCAGCGGCGAGCCCGGCCAGACCTCGCTGGCGGCAGCCGTCCGGCCGCCCGAGCTCGAGAAGAAGTACGTCTTCACAACGTGCCCGCCGTAGAGGACGACCTCGCCAGCGGTCGCCTGCACGGCCTGCGTCGCCGACGGCCATTCGCCTGCGATTCCACGGTAGACCTGGCTCCGAGTATCCGGGTAGAGGTCGAACCACGAGCCGGTCTTCCGGGCGGCGAGCGCGTATGAGCGCGCGGCGACGGCCTGGGCCTTCAGCGCCTCCGGAAGCCACGCGTGTGGCATCTCGGACGGCACCACCCCGTACAGGTAGCCCTCGAGTGGGACCGAGTTGACGGCGCGCAGGGCGCCGTTCGCCACGGAAACCTGGAACTGACCTCGGTAGGGCCGACCGTCGAACCGCATTGGAGACGTCCCCGGTATGAAGAGAAGCGGTCCCGGCAGCTGCTGCGCCGGACCGTCCGCCGGTTTCACGCGCAGGCCGGGGCCGAAGCGCTGGGCGCCGGCGGCAAGCTGCCAGACCTGGCCGGTGGCATCTCGAACGCGGAAAGGCGCCTCGGACGAAACGCTCAGCGGCCGGCTTCCCTGCGCCAGCACGACACGCACCCGCGTGACTTGCGTCGGGCCCAGAGTCGTTCCCGGGTAGTAATGAGCCAGGATCCGGTCGTAGCTTGCGCCCTGCTGGGCGAAGCCGTAGGCACCCCACTGCGCGAGGCCGACTCCGTGACCCCATCCGCGGCCGCTGACGACGAACGTCGCCTGGGCAAGAGAAGGGCTCGTGGCGCGCCGCTTCGCCGCACCTGAAGAGTACGCGCCGGCAGAACCGGCGAGAAGCGCAGCCAGGGCGAGTGCGGCAGCGAGGAACCTTGGGCGAACCATGGGGATGCTTTCGGCGCCCGGTCTTCGTCTCTTGACCGGCCGCAGAGCCATTTGAGGCTAGCGCATCAGCCTGCCGACGGCATCCTTCTTTACACGAACTTCAGGATCCTCCAGCAAGCAGGACGTTTCCCAAGGCTCGCCGCCGGAAACTGAAGGAAGCGCGGCCTCCACCGCCTTTCCTCGTGCCAGTCGAACAGAGCAACCTGCCCCCTCGCTACCGCCGGCCGGAGCGCATCGGCGCGGGCGGCATGGGCGAGATCTTCCGAGCCGAGGACGAGGTGCTCGGGCGCACCGTCGCGATCAAGCTGCTGGCCGAGCGCTACGCCCGAGACGCCTCGATCCGGGCTCGCTTCAAGCGTGAGGCGCTCGCCGCGGCGCGCCTCTCCGGCGAGCCAAGCACGGTGACGATCTTCGACGTCGGCGAGTGGCAAGAGCGCCCCTTCATCGTCATGGAGCACTTGAGCGGTGGATCGCTCGAAGAGCGTCTGCAGCGGACCGGTCCGCCCGCCGCCGGCGAGGCGCTGTCGTGGCTCGAGCAGGCGGCCGCGGCTCTCGACGCAGCGCACCGCCGCGGAGTCGTCCACCGGGACGTGAAGCCGGGCAACCTTCTGCTCGACCGAGAGGGTGCGCTGCACGTCGCCGACTTCGGGATCGCCAGCGCTCCCGGCATGGAGTCGCTCACGATGACCGGGACGGTGATGGGGACCGCCGGGTACCTTTCGCCCGAGCAGGCCCAGGGCGAACGGGCCAGCCCGGCCAGCGACCGTTATGCGCTCGCTGTCGTCGCCTTCGAGCTGCTCACCGGCCGGCGGCCGTTCGAGTCCGACAGCCCGACGGCCGAGGCTGGCGCGCACGTCCAGGCTCCGATCCCGTCCGTCTCCGCGCTGTCGGATCTGCCCTCTGAGCTCGACCCCGTCTTCGAGCGCGCGCTCGCCAAGGATCCGCCACAGCGGTTCGAGACGGCTGCCGACTTCGTCGCCGCACTGCGGCAGGCGCTCGCCGCCGGCGCCGGAACGACACGGCGCCTCGCCCCCACGCGCCCGCCTGCGCGGCGCTCGCCGACCCTCGCACTCATCGCAGCATTCCTCCTCGCCGCGGCGATCGCAGGTGCTGGCCTCGCGGCCATCCTCGCGGCCCGGGAAGACGGGAAGAGCGCGACGCCGAGCGTCGTCACGCGGACGCTCCCGGGCAGGACCCTCCCGCGCACGGTGACGGAACCGCCGACCTCGGCTCCTCAGCCCCCGCCGCCCTCCGCGCCAAACGGAGTCGCGCTGACGGACCAGGCGACGCGTCTGCTCGGGGAGGGCGACTACACGGGTGCGGAGCGTGCGGCCCGGCAGGCCTTGGCGGTGCTCGCCGGAAGCGGACAGCTGTACGAGGCGTATGCCGAGTACGACCTCGGCAGCGCCCTCGTCGGGCTGGGCCGCTGTGACGAGGCTCTCGAGCACCTCGAACGCTCGGAAGAGATCCAAGGCGACCGCAAGGAGATCGACAAGGCCCGCAAGGAGTGCAAGAAGAGCGACCACGTACGATGAGCCCGTGCGGATCCTGGTCACGGGCGCGGCCGGCTTCATCGGCTCGAACTTCGTCCACTACTGGCTCGGCGGCCATCCCGACGACCACGTCGTCGCGCTCGACCTCCTGACCTACGCGGGCAACCGGGCGAACCTGGAGGCCGTCGAAGACCG